>Ga0194116_10000300_pt1 | contig 95464 bp, 96 predicted proteins | sample TA2MahsurfametaG_4_FD_148617 | JGI IMG/M metagenome (GOLD analysis project Ga0194116, IMG submission 148617) | Freshwater microbial communities from Lake Tanganyika, Tanzania - TA2015008 Mahale S9 surface | ecosystem: Environmental > Aquatic > Freshwater > Lake | place: Tanzania: Lake...
TAGCGGTGGTTACGGCGGAAATACTCAAAGGAGCAATCCGATAGTTAGCCACAGCCTCCGGAGTGTTCGAGAGAACAATCGGGGTGATCGTCGGTGAGGCTGAGTCTGTCGACACTGTCGAGCGAACGTCCACCGACGGGTTTAGACCGGCGGCGTCAGCGAAGGCCGAAGCCGACACGATCAGAGTTGTCGCACCAAGACCGTAAGGAACCTGAGCACTCGTAGACAACTGAGCACCTGAAGTGATGTCAGCGAGCTGCATCAGGAAGTTGGAGTGATAGTTGCGCCCTCCGCGTGTTGACGCCGTTCCCAAAGGAACAATTGTTGCCGAAAGCGTGGGATTAGCCCCATTGAAGTTGATCTCCGGAACTGCTGTACCGTTGGTCTGGATTGCGAGACCCGAACCAACGGTGATCGGCTCTGATGCGTTAATCCAGAAGTAGCCACCAGACGCAGAATTCGTCCCTCCGGTACCGGCGACTGACGTGATCGTCACCGTCGGGCGGGTGGTATCAGCAGTAACGGTGCACGAAGCTGAACCGATCGAACGCGGGAAGGTGCGAGCTCCGGTCGTTCCGACAAGCGCACCTTCCACGATTCCGTCAAAGGTGAACACATCGTTCGTCGCCGGCGGCGCAGTCATTGTGATCGTGTAGGTCTGGCGAAGGACGCCGAAACCCCCAGCATTCGCATCCGCAGATGCAGACACGCTTCCAGTCAACGCGACGTTGTTCTTCCTAAAAACCGACGAAATGGCCGAAATCGAAGTCATCGTGTCGTGTTCGAACGCAAATCCGCCGGTATTGGTTTGGCCCGACAGTGTCAGGGTCAAATCACGGTTAGCCGCGGCCGAACTAGTCGGGCAGGCCAAAGTGGCAGTCAAGTCGGTTGCTGAGGCAGCAACGTAACCAGTCCGGGCCGCAGAAGAAACGGCAGCGGTTCCACCAATGATCCACAAACGCTGGTTCGTTCCGAGCCCAGCATCGTTGATAGCTGCCAATGTCGCGGCGATTACCGACGCGAACGGGCTGCCACCCGCGGTCGGAGTCAGCAACAGGTGGGTATTGGTCTTCTTACCAAAACCAGCAAACGCCAATGCGTCCCACGGAGCTTCTCCCGACACCAGCGCAACGTTCGCTCCGGTGTAGCCGGTTGCGGCTGAGAAGGTGAGGTAGGCCTGGTTCACCCGGGCGTTCGTCAAGTAGCGATCCGCACCCTGAATGCGGCGGATCTTGCTGCCAGAGACACCCTTGGTGTTGATGATGTACTCCTCGATTGCGCGAGGCACAACCGCCTCGGAACCGACAATCACGAACTGGTCGGTACCACCCGGAAGAGCAATGAACGAGTCGATTTTGGCCTGGACCGACGCGTTGAGACCGCTTGAGGGGGTGATGATCATCGGCCAACCTCTGACGGCAGCCACCGCACCAGCGCTGAGAGCGTCAGGGAAGTTCTCGCCGTTCGCGATCAGCAAAGAGTCGTCCGCTTGAGTGATGTCCGTGAAGTCGCTAATCGCCTTTGCCGTCGCGTAGCGATCGGCACCAGACAAGCGAGTGATTACCGGCGGCGTCAACGATCCAGCGGTCGTGATCGCTGACTGGATAGCGGTCGCGGTTGCGGCAGAGATCACGTCGGTGCCTCCCAGGATGAACACCCGCCTCGAACCAGTGGCGAAAGAAGTCTTATAATCAGTGATCCAATCCGAGACAGCACTCGGAATGCTGTCCTTCTTCACCAGGAGAAGAGGACGCGTGTCGGTCGCAAGCTGAGCGCCAACGAGGGCGTCAGCGAATGATTCTCCCGACGCGATGATCAGGCTGGTCGGGTTTGTCGCGGTTGTCGCTCCGGCCGATGTCGTATTCAGTTGAGCACGAGCCACCGCCGCAGCAGTCTCGTAGCGGTCCGCACCAGCGATGCGGTTGGTCGTCGGGGAAGACGGAGTGTTGGCTGACACCGGTCCACCCGAAAGCGCAAGCCCACCAAGGGCCAGTGCACCGGCCAGTAGGCCGGATGCGAGGCGCTTGGCTACTCGCTTCCGTTGGTCTTTCAAGAGTTTCCTCCTTGGTTGTTGGAATGAATTTCGGCTTGCGTTGACCGGAGGCGTTGCCGTCCCCGAAGCATGCGTACCGCTGCACCCTGTAACCGCGCCTCAACCGAGGTTGTGACACACGGGCACACGGCCACCAGACATGCTACGGATTTCGAACACCAGGGTCAAACATCCTCGCTGGTATTCGCCCACGTCATGACATGCGTGAAGGCCACCTGACGTCCAACCGGGCCTTTCAGACAACGCTTCCGTCGAGACGCCAGACGACCGAATCGTCGGCCAGGGTCCCCGGCCCCAGAGTTGCAATGTCGGCCGAGAAGCCCCCGGACCCTGAGGTCACAGTCCACGACCCCGCACCGAACACGGCGCGACCCCGAAGTCGCCACACCCCACCCGACAGGATTGCCTCTCCCGACAGCGTGCCGGTCACGGTCCCCAGCGCGCTGACCAGGGTGAAGGTTCCCGTGAACGTGTCGGCAGCGGTCTGGGTGGCGGTGTTCGTGCCCCGGGTGAGGCTGAGAACCACCGTCGACGAAGAAAGCGGTGAACTCACCCCCCGACTCGTGGCCGAAACCGCCGCTGAACTGGCGAAAGTCCAGTTCGTGGTGCCTCCGGCCGAGGTGTCGAGTTCGGACAGGACCCCTGACGACGATTGGGGGGAGGTTGCCGAGATCGTGGACGACAGCGTGAACCGATTGACCGCCAACAGCGGGAACGAGACGGTCGAACTGACGGGGCCGGCAAGTGAAACGGCCCTGCTAGAAGCAGTATTCGCCACCCCGACCGAGACGGCGACACAGACCGGACTGCCCCTCCCAGGACTTCTTGTCATCCCATCGGCGTCGGACGCGTACCGACCGCGGGTCATGACATCAGCCGACGCCGACGTCGTTGCGCCAGCCACCAGGAGCCAGCGGGCACCCGAGTACCCGGCCCTATCGACACAGACCCGATCAGCCCCGCTGCCAGGGGAAACTCCTGCCGGATCGTCGAAAACCGGGCTCATGTCGAGCCGGGTCACGAAGGCTCCGTCGAGTCGGGGCGACCGCTCGGTGTTCGCCGAGGCCGACCCACCCGACACCAGCCGCGACACGGCATCCACCTGCCCATCTGCCACCGAGGCCGCCCCACCGAACACCATCGCGAACCCGGGGGCCAAACATCCCGAGGCCGCCGCCACGCTGGTGCACCAATTGTCGGACGGGTCGAAAGCCGACCCCAAGAGACCCTCCACACTGGCCGGCAGGCTCGGGCCACCGGCAGGCACCAATAGAACAGGGACGGCATCGTGACCGGGGCGAGCGACCGGAGCCACCGTGGCGCTAATGGTGGGCGAGCGACCGGTGGTGGGTGTGAGCGCCCTCACCGGTGTCTTGGGGTTGGCGGCCGCGCCGCTGGCTCGTGCGCACCACGGCCCGGCCGATAGCGCATCAGCCCACCCAGTACCCGGTGTAGTCGCGGTGCCGACGCTCGACGCCGCGATGCACACCATCGAACCCGCGAACTCGGTTCCACGACCGGTGGCGTACCAACCGCCGAACGTGCGCGCCATCTCCACACTTGTGGCGTAACGATCGGTGCCAGCAACGCGCACCACGTTCGCGCCATTCGTCGATGACGAAACTTGAGCAACGGCTGCGTCACTGATGCGCGCCGTTCCACCGAGCACGATCACATTGTCCACTTGCAACGTCTGCAACGCCTGTGTGGTTGCCGTCGGCAGCATGTCGGTGCCGTTGTGCAACAAGATCGGCACTTGCCAGAAACTCGTCCACCAACCTGCCGCGAGGGCATCAACACCCGTGAGCCCATCGGCAAGCACCACGGTTCGGCTCAGCAGTCGACACTGCTGCGATGATTCGCGAATCTCCACGACCGAGTTCGCATAGAACTTTACGCGCGCGTTGCCATCGTCGGTGAGCGGATCGAAACACGTCGTCGGTGTGGGCGAACCGGGCGCCACTGCGGTTCCGAGCGATTCGGCCACGAGTTTTGCCGTGTCGTATCGGGACGCTCCGGCTACCCGAAACACTTGCTCGTAACCAATGGCAACGAGTTCGGTATCGACGCTCGATGGAATGGACGATGTTCCGCCCACGATGATCGCCTGTCGCGCCGTGGTGCAACCGCCACTGCGCAAGTCTTGCGCGGCGAGTCGCGTGGCGAGATCGAGTGACGTCGCTCCCTGTCTTGCACTGCGCGTGATGAGGATCGGCGCGAAGTCGGTGTCGACTTTCTGGAACCCACCCACCGGATCGAACAACGGATCAGCCGCCGCACTGCGCTGAAGTCGCGGCTCACTCGACTGACCCGTCGGGTCGCTCAGCGAACTGGCCACCAGCGCATCGGCCGGGTTGTCGGCGGCCGCGATGATGATCGAGCGCGGGCAGGTGCCGAGCCCCCACCAACCTGATGCGGTGGCGGGGTCGGGACTGCCATAGGGGTACGACGACGCGCCCCCGGCGCCACGCAGCATCAGGGCAGCCGACAAGCCGGTTTGGTAGCGGTCGGCTCCGAAGATGCGTAACGCGTGCGGCCAACCGTCGATAGATGGCTGGGTGGTCGACGTATTTGGCCAGGCCGACGGGGAAAGAGTCTCGGCGGCCGAGGGTGACGGACTGGCGAGAAGGCCCAACAGCAGAGTTGCAAAGAGAAAACTTGCCGTCCGCCTCATGGTTCAGCGCAGGGTAGTCGGCAGAGGTGAACCCAAGAACCTCGGTCCCAGACCGTTAGCCATTCAGCTGGAAAGGCTGAGAGTCAGACTCGACCCGAGAGAACCTGATGCAGTTCCCGACAGCAGCAAAGGTACCTTCTCGCTGGTGGCCTTGAACACTCCGCTGATGGAGAACGCCGTGGGCGATGGAGCTGACGAGCCGTCGGCTGGAGTGGCCACTGGCGTGGCGGTGGCGAAACCGGCAATCCGGATCTCCACTGGACCGTCGGCGGTGGTGAAAACGAACGAGGCATCGAGGCGCTGGCGACCGCGGCTGTCGGGGGTGCTACTCAAGGCAGTGCGCCCGGTGAGCGCCCCCGAATACGACTTGTCGCCTACCTGCAGCGAACCCGAACCCGCAACGTCGAGGCGCGGGCCCGACGGCGTGACCGTCAGGACTCCGATCGACAACTGACCACCCAAGCGGGCAACCGACACCACAGTGGTCGTGACGATGACTGCGACCGAGGGCTGGGTGGTGGGAGCCGCGAACCCGTCGCCCACGATGACGATCGCGCTGCCCGGTGCCGCCGTGGTGACGGGCGTTGCGCTCACGTCGCCGGCCGGGGCGACCGAACTTGCCGCCACCGGTGCAGCCGACGTTGCTGGCGCCGCCGAACTCGCCACCACCGGAGCAGCCGGCGCATCAGTGGGTGCCGACTGAATCGCAACGGGGGCTGGTGCCGTGTCGCGGAATTGATCGATCACGATCGGTGCCGTGGCTGGCGACGTGGCCACCACCACCATGCCGATGCCGATGGCGGCCTTCGAAATCAGCGGCATCGCCTGCGGCGCCTGAATGGCTACTGCCTGCGCGGTTTCCACCAATGGCGCGAACATCGACGCGGTGTGACTGGCTTGCGTGGCGAGAGTGCTCACGGTCGACGCTGTTTGCGCCGACGACGATGCACCTTCGGCGGTGGCGGCGAGAACTCGACCACCCTTTCCTCCACGACGGAACGAGAACGCCGCGAAGAACGCGATGATCGCCGCAACCGGACGAAGCAGAACACGAATGGCTTTGTTGGCGCGACTCACTCGCGCGCGAACGTTCTCTTCGGAGATCTCGAGAACCTCGGCCATCTCGTCGTACTCGAGTTCGGCCAGGTAACGAAGTTCGAGTGCCTCTTGATAGTTGTTCGGCAACTCGCGCAACGCACGCACCACATCGCTGTGATCGGCGTCGAGACCCAACTGATCTTCGAGGGCCGGCGCGATGCCGCTCGAACTCACTTCTGCGGTGGCCCAACGTGCACCCTTGGTCGACTCGCGCTTGCGACGGTTGGCTTCGTCGATGCACACGTTGGCCAGGATCTGGTGCAACCAGGCACCGAGTCGCCAGTCGTCTCCCACGCGGGCGCGGCTCTTGTAGGCGCGGGTGAAGGTTTCCTGAACGGCGTCTTCGGCGGCGGCGTGATCGGAGAGCTTGCGCAGGGCGTGCCGGTACAGCGCCGGACGATGGGCGCGCACGAGCGCCTCGAAGGCCTCGTTCTCGCCAGCGCGGAACGACTCGATCAGACGGGGATCGTCGATCGACAGCACCATGGCTTTCCCCTTCACCTCGTCGGACTCTACCTACAGGTCAGTGAACGCTGGGTTGCAGTTCGGGCGTGTGCGAGCGCAGTGGTCCCATGAACTGAAATCCAAGCAAACTGACTTTTCACAAATCGTTAAGACCTGGTCACGACGATTTCTGTGACATGACGGTGGTGGTGGGCCCGCGGTCACACCGATTGGGCCTGGGTAGCCTGCCCAACCATGTCGTCGCGCATCGCCGTGATCGGCACCGGGTACGTGGGTCTCACCACCGGTGTCTGCCTGGCCCACCTGGGTCACCTGGTGGTGTGTGCCGACATCGACGAGGCCAAGGTGCAGCGATTGTCCGCTGGCCAGATGCCCATCGTCGAAGACGGCCTGGGCGAGTTGCTCGTCTCGGGTCTGGCCTCGGGGCGTCTGTCGTTCGTGGTCGGGGCCGCGACGGCGGCGGCTCAGTGCGAGGTGGCGTTCTTGTGCGTTCCCACCCCCCAGGGTGACGACGGCTCGGCCGATCTCTCGTACATCGAGGCGGCCGCTCGCGAGATCGCCCCGGTCTTGCCTCCTGGTTCGATCGTCGTCAACAAGTCCACCGTGCCGGTTGGTTCCACCAAGGTGGTCGAAGCCGCGATGGGTCGCAGTGACGTGCGCGTGGTGTCGAACCCCGAGTTCTTACGCGAGGGTTCGGCCCTACGCGACTTCTTGCATCCCGATCGTGTGGTGGTAGGCAGCGACGATCTTGATACCGCTTCTCGCGTGGCGGCGTTGTACGAACCGCTCGGTGCGCGCACGATCATCACCGATCCGGCGTCGGCCGAGACCATCAAGTACGCGGCCAACGCCTTCCTCGCCACCAAGTTGAGTTTCATCAACGCGGTAGCGGCGATCTGTGAAGGCGTGGGCGCCGACATCAACGACGTGGTGGCCGGGATCGGTAGCGACTCGCGCATCGGTTCGGCGTTCTTGCAGCCTGGCCCTGGTTGGGGTGGGAGCTGTTTTCCAAAAGACTCGCGTGCGATGGTGAAGACCGCCGACGACGCCGGATACGCCTTCGACTTGCTCGCCGGTGTGATCACCGTGAACGAGCAGCAATACGACCGCACGGCGCGCAAGGTTGCCGATGCGTGCGGTGGTTCGCTGGCGGACAAGACCGTCGCGGTGTGGGGTCTCACGTTCAAGGCCGGCACCGACGATCTCCGCGAGTCGCCGTCGCTTCACGTGATCTCTCGCTTGGTGGCCGCCGGCGCGCGTGTGGTGGCCCACGACCCCACGGTGACCTCCCATCGTTTCGGAGTGCCATCGGCCGTCGAGTTGGCCGCGTCACCACTGGCGGCGTGTTCGGGCGCTGATGCATTGTGCGTGCTCACCGAATGGACCGAGTACCAGTCGGTCGCGCCGTCCGACGTGAAGGCGGCCATGCGTGGTGCGGGCGTGGTCGACGCGCGCAACATCCTCGACCGTGAAGCATTTGTTGCCGCCGGCTTCAGTTACCAAGGGATCGGGCGGTAGTCGTGCGGGTTCTCTTGGCCGGTGGCGCTGGTTTCGTGGGGTCGCACGTGGCCGACGCGTTGCTCGCGCGCGGCGACGAAGTGGTGGCCATCGACAACTTGTCGACTGGTCGCCGCTCCAACCTCGTGCACCTCTACAACAACGACATGTTCGCGCTCGTCGAGCACGACGTGTGTTATCCGTTCCCCGATCACATCGCGCTGGCCGAACCGTTCGACGCCGTAATGGACTTGGCCAGCCCGGCCTCGCCGTCCGACTTCGCGCGCATTCCGCTCGAGATCCTGTCGGTGGGCAGTGTCGGCACGCGCAATCTGCTCGATCGCGCCTTGGCTGATGGTGCCGTGTTCTTTCTCGCATCCACCAGTGAGGTGTACGGCGATCCGTTGGTGCATCCGCAACCCGAGACGTATTGGGGCAACGTGTCGTCCACTGGGCCGCGCAGTTGCTACGACGAGGCCAAGCGATTCTCCGAGGCGCTCACGATGGCGTACCAACGCGTGCACGGCCTCGACATCCGCATCGCGCGCATCTTCAACACGTACGGCGAACGCATGCGACCGCAGGACGGTCGTGTGGTGGGCACATTCATCGAACAAGCCCTACGTGGCGAGCCACTCACGTTGCACGGTGAAGGCAATCAGTCGCGTTCGTTCTGTCATGTGAGTGACGAGGTGCTCGGCCTCGTCGCGTTACTCGACAGCACCGTGACCGAGCCGGTGAACGTTGGCAATCCGGCGGAATTCACGATGCGACAGTTGGCCGAGTTGGTGGTGGCTCTCTGCAAGTCCTCGAGTGCGGTGATTTCGGTGCCCACGCCGCCCGAGCGCGAGGGTGACCCCATGCAGCGGTGCCCCGACATCACCAAGGCGCGCGACCTGCTCGATTGGGAGCCGACGGTGTCGCTCTCCGATGGTCTGAGTCGAATGATCGAGTACTTCCGCAATTACGAAGGTTTCTGATGACCATCTTGGTGACGGGCGGCGCCGGCTACATCGGCTCGCACACCGTGAAGTTGTTGCGATCACTCGGGCGTGAGGTGGTGGCGTTCGATTCGCTCGAACGCGGTAATCGTGATGTGTTGTTGGGTGCGCCGTTGGTGGTGGGCGACATCGCCGACCAAGACCTGGTGGAGCGCACCTGCCGCGAACAAGGCGTTACCGACATTGTGCACTTCGCCGCCTACAAGAGCGCAGGCGAATCGATGCAGCGGCCCGGCATGTACTGGCGCAACAACGTGCAAGGAACCGTTCACCTGATGGAAGGTGCACTGCGCGCTGGCGTGAAGCGAGTGGTGTTCTCGTCGTCGGCGGCGGTGTACGGAAACCCCGAGTACGTACCGGTGGACGAAACGGCGCCGCTACGGCCCGAGAACGTGTACGCCGAAACCAAGGCCGTGATGGAACGCGTGATCTCGTGGTACGGCGCCACGCACGGTGTGCGATGGGCCAGCCTGCGTTACTTCAACGCGGCGGGTGCAGCCGACGATGGAACGATCGGCGAAGACTGGTCGATCACCACCAACTTGGTGCCGTTGGTGATGAAGGCCGCGCTCGGCGCGAGTGGTTCCGTCTTGGTGTTCGGTAACGACTACCCAACCGCTGATGGCACCGGCGTGCGCGACTACATCCACGTGGAAGATCTGGCGGCGGCACACGTGGCCGCGATCGATCACTTGGTGGCGGGCGGCGGAAGCATCACGGTGAACCTCGGGACGGGTCGCGGTTCGTCGGTGCTGGAGGTGTTGGCCGCGACCGAGCGTGCGAGTGGAAAGCCGGTGCCGTACGAAGTGGTGGCGCGACGACCGGGAGATCCGGCCGTGGTGTTCGCCGATTCGCGACTGGCCGAATCGGTTTTGGGCTGGAAGGCGACGCGTGGGCCGGACGAGATCATCTCCTCCGCCTACTCCTGGTACTCCCGCCTTTGCTGACGCCTACTCGTCGACGAGGCGTTGGCGATCGAGCCAGCCGAGCAGCACCGACATCGCCCGCGGATCGTGGCGCAGGCGGTGCCCTCCCCCTTCGAACACGCGCATGTCGGCTGCTCCATGGGCCTCGGCCAACTGCCGCGCATCGCTCGCCGGCACGCTTTCGTCTTCATCGCCATGAAGGATGAGCAACGGACGCGGCGCGAAATCGGCTGACGCCGCCACCGGACGGAAGTGGCGCAACTCGCGCGTCCACTCGTCGAAGTCTTTCGGGTAGCGCGGAGTGCGAACCGCGCCAACGTCGCGACAGTGCTCGAGGAACCGGCGTGGCTGACTCGCCCAGTCGTCGAAGTCGGCGCGCGGCCCGAGAAGTGCGCACCCGCGAATGCGCGGGTCTTCCGCCCCCACGCACATGGCCACCGAACCACCGGTGTTGGCACCGATGAGCCACAAGCCGGTGGGCTGTGCTTCCTCGATCATGTGTGTGATCGCGGCACGCAGGTCGTCGACCCAACCCTGCAGAGAAAAATCACCATCGCTCTCACCACAACCGCGGAACGTAAAACACATCGCGGCGAAACCGAGTTCGTTGGCGATGCGATCCATCAACTCGGGAAACGTGCTCGCCGAGTGACGCGCATCGTGTGACGCGAACGGAAACGAGTGGCACATGATCACGCCGGGCAGCGCCTCTTCGCGGCCAGCCGGGCGGGTGAGGTAACGCGGAAGGGTGAAGCCCGACGACAGGATCTCGCCGTTGGAGAGCACGGTTACGCGCGCGGCTTGCGGTGCCGGCGCCGGGCGCCGGGCGTGGCGAGGGTGTAGCCGCGGTTGCGAGCCTCCACCAGCGTGTCGGGGCCGAAGCATAAGCCCACTTCGGCATCGACGATCTCGTTGATGATGGCCTCGTCGTCCCAGTTGTCGACGTCGTACACCAACTGCGTGCGCTTGTCGCCGAGGTAGCGGGTGTGCTCGAACTTCACGGGCCGTTCCACGAAGATCACGCTAGTCGGGCCTCGGTGGCGACGCCCGGACAGAGCGTGACGCCGGGGCAAGCCGGACGGGACTACACCTCGTGGGCGGTCGGCCCGACGGCGCCGATGGCGTCGAAGTACGCGAGGTGCGCCTCCACCACGTTCACCACATCCACGTCGTCGAGCAGCGCGACTCCGGCCTCTTCGGCCTGACCCAGTAGATACGCGATGAGCGCGTCGTCCGACACCACCACGGGCTCGGCGATGTCTTGCGGCCGGTCGATCACGGCGTCGGGCTGCAGTCCCTTGTCGTGCAACCAGTTCACGTGCAACGTGAGCAGTTGCTCGAGTTCGCTCATGGTGAGGCGAGCCTTGGTTTGGTCGGGAATGTTCTCCACCACGTACGCGATGGCCTGATCGATTTGGTACACCGCGCGCGGTGCGAGCGCGTCGAGTCGGCGCGCTTCACGACCGGTGACGAGTGCCGCGATGAGGAACACGAGCACCGTGGAAACGAGCACGTACATCCACATGACTCGTCACGCTACCCCGACGCCCCTTCCGGTGTTTTGGTGAGGATTCTTCACCGTGGGGGTCGAGTTCCCTCACCAGAAAAACAGCGGTCGATGGCTGGCAACCAACGATTGCCTAACCACCCACCGAGTGAGTTCTGTGCTGATGTTTTGGTGAGAGTTTTCAACCCCAGGGGTGAAGAATCCTCACCAGAACAACGGTTAGATGCCGATGCGCTGGGCGAGTAACTCGCGGTGGTACGTCGGATCACCGAACAGCAACTCCGACGACTTCGCCCGCTTGAAGTACAGGTGCGCCGGGTGCTCCCAGGTGAAGCCGATGCCACCGTGGATCTGGATGTTCTCGGCGGTGGCGTGGAAGTACGCCTCCGAGCAGTAGGCCTTGGCGAGCGAAGCGACCGACGGCAGTTCGTCGTTCATCTCGCTGGCGCACCACATGCCGTAGTACGCAGCCGACTTGGCCGACTCGACTTCGAGCAACATGTCGGCGCACTTGTGCTTGATCGCCTGGAACGAACCGATCGGACGACCGAACTGCACGCGAACCTTCGCGTACTCGACGGCCATCTCGAGAACCTTCTGCGCTCCGCCCACCTGCTCGGCAGCCAAACCGACAGCAGCCAAGTCGAGAACGCTGGAGAGAACCTTCCAGCCCGCGCCTTCGGTGCCGATGAGTTCGCCGACCACGTCCTTGAATTCGAGCTTGGCCTGCTTGCGCGTCTGGTCCATCGTGCTGAGCGCAGTGCGCGTGAGGCCCGACGCCTTGCCATCGACGGCGAACAGGCTCACGCCCTTACCCGTCTTGGCGGCGACGATGATGAGGTCGGCGGTGTGCCCATCGATCACGAACATCTTCGTGCCGTTGAGCGTGAACGACGAGCCGCTACCCGACGCCTGCAACGTGATGCCGCTCTCGTCCCACTTGCCCGAGGGCTCGGTGAACGCGAGGGTTGCGATCGTCTCGCCCGACGCGATGCCGGGGAGGTACTTCTTCTTCGCGGCCTCGTCACCCGACTGGAGCACCGTGTTGGCGGCGAGCACCACGGTGGCGAAGTACGGGGCGCACAGGAGCGCGCGGCCCATCTCTTCGAGCACTACGCCGAGCTCGACGTACGAGTAACCCGATCCGCCATAGGCCTCGGGGATGTGCAGACCCTGCAGGCCCATCTGCTCGCCCATCTGCGACCACACGGCCTTGTCGAAACCGGCTTCGGTTTCCATCTGCTCGCGCACGGCGGTCTCGGCGCTCTTGGCCTCGAGGAACGCACGGACTGTCTTGCGGAGTTCTTCCTGTTCTTCGGAGAAAGCAAAGTTCATGTCGTCATCTTGATGGTGTCGAGGAGTCAGCCCCGAGTCGGCCTGCGTACACCGGTGTACGCAATGGGGTGTTGCGGGGATACCGTGACGCCGTGGCCAGCGAAGTCGGAATCCGCCAGATGCGCGCCGAGGCCGCCGCGACCGTGCGGCGAGCCGGGGCGGGCGAACACCTCGTCATCACTATCGACGGTCGACCGATCGCATCGCTCGGCCCGCTGTCCGGGATGGACGGGCAGGTGCGCTTGGCCGATCTGGTGGCGCAGGGTCTCGTGATCGCCCCGCGTCGTATCGGCGACTGGGTTCCCCGCGATCCGATTCCGGTGTGGTCGGGGTCGCGTGTCGATCGTCTGCTGCGAGAGATCCGATGACGCTGTATCTCGACTCGTCGGCGCTCATCTCGGCCGTGATCGACGGGCGCAATCGTGCGCAGGTGCTCGATGCGTTGTCGGGTGATGGCGACTGGTGCGCAAGTGCACTCGCTCTCACCGAGTCGCTCGCGTTGGTTCCCCGTCTCACCGACGAGCCGGTACTGCAGCGCGATGTGGAAGACGAAGTGCGCTTGCTATGGGATCGCGTGGCCGTGGTGCCGGTCGATCAGCGGTGTCTCGATCGCGCGGCGCAGATCGTTCGCGAACAGCCGGTGCGTCTCGCCGATGCGATCCACCTCGCTGCGGCCGATCGACTCCCCCGTCCGATTTCGTTCGTCACGTTCGATTCGGCGCAGATCCCGGTGGCGATGTCACTCGGGTTCGACGTGATCTCGGCCTGAGGTTTTAGTTCGACGTTCCTCGATGGGCGGCACGACACGGCGAAACCCACGGCATGGGGAACCAGACCGGCAAATTTGCCGGGGTTTCGCGCCCAATGTTTAGGCGAAGGGGAAGTCGACACCGGTTTTGATGGCGTCTTGAAGTGCGTCGATCAAGTTGGCCACGTTGCCGTAATCCGGGCGCCCAGGTTGCACCAACGGCGGCGTCAATCCCACCGATTCCTGAATGTTTGCTCCCGATCGCAAACGATCGGCCAAGAACGCGAACTCGCTCGGCGTGAGCGACGTGCGCACGTTGTTCTTCAACGCATCGGCCAAGGCCGGAAACTTCAGCAGAACGTCACTCCCCGACGTTTGCGACGCCAACGTCTCAAGCAGTCGACGCTGTCGACCCATCCGGCTGTAATCGCTGTCGGCCGCTCGTGAACGCACGTACCCGAGCGCCATGGTGCCGTCCATCTCCACCTCGCCCGGCCCGATGATCGGCGGATACTTCGACTTCGCGCCAGGCACGTTGCCAGGCATCGGGATCTTCTTGTCGAGCGTGACCGTCACTCCGCCTAGCGCATCGATGATCTCGATGAACCCTTGCATATTCACGAGCACGTAATCGTGAATCGTGACGTCCATCGAATAACTGATCGCGCTCGCCAGCGCGACGGCCTCGGGTGCGAGCGAGCCGCGCAAATACTGAGCCGCGATGTCGGGATGCGAATACACGTACGGGTAGATCGCATTGGCCAAGCCGTTGAAGCTCTTCGGAAACTCCTTGGCCATGGCTGATCCTTCAGGGAACTTCAGTCGGCCCATGTTGCGTGGAATCGAGATCATCGCCACGCGTCCCGACGGCTTGTGAATCGACACCAAGATCATCGTGTCGGTGCGCAACGCCCATCGGCCCGGGCCTTCGTCGCCACCCAGCAGCAACACGTTCTGATACTCGTCGCTCGCTACGTCGGATGCGATCGCGAGTGGGTCCGTGCTTCCTGACGTGACGAACACGTTGTTGATCACGTCGCTCAGTTGGTCGGCTCGAACCACCGAGAAGCCGGCCGGGAACGCGATCACCAACATGCCCAGCACCGCCACGAACGACGCGAGTCGCTTGCGGCTTCCGGTGTCGTGGGCGTTGATGACCTCCACCACCGCGATGAGGCGCGTGAGCACGAACACCGCCAGCGCGATCTGGATGATGAGCAGCACCGTTTCGTCGAGCACCAAGCCCGTGATCGAGTTGCGCCGTACGAACCCCACCACCAGCAATGCCACCGGGAACAGCACGCCGAACACGAGCAAGAACCACGACACCACCGGGCGTCGGAAGAACGACGGCGCGCCGGGGGCCACCAGCGCGCCGAGCACCGCGCGGGTGGGGCCGCGCTTCGGGTCGGCCGATTGCGTCGGGGCCGACGACGACGTATTCGGCTGGGCGTCCGGCACGGAGGGGATCTCGAGCACGGAGAAACCCTAGAAGGTCGACCTCGCCCGTACCGGACACCCCTGCGAGACTCACTGCATGAGTGATGGAGCACTTCTGCACTGGTCCGACTCGTCGGTCGAGGTTCACCGGCTGGTGGTGGGACCGTACGACAATAACGTGTTCGTGGTGCGCTGCCAGCAGACCGGCGACGCGGTGCTCATCGACGCCGCCAACGAACACGAGAAGTTGCTCGCGCTGTGCGAACGGCTCGGGGTTCGTCGCGTTCTCGAAACACACGGTCATCACGATCACATTCAGGCCGTGCCCGCCATGCGCGAAGCCGGTTACGAGGTGGCCGTCACCGAACTCGACGCGCCGATGCTCAAGGACGTTGGCTACGACGTGTTCATGAATCACGACGACGTGATCGAAGTCGGTCGCCTGCGTCTGCACGCCATTCACAACCCCGGGCACACTCCTGGTTCGATCTCGTTCCACGTGGCCGGAACGCCGTTGCTATTCACCGGCGACACGCTGTTTCCGGGTGGGCCTGGAGCCACCAAGTTCCCGGGCGGATCGTTCACCACCATCATCGACTCGATCGACAACTTGTTGTTCCCGTTCCCCGACACCACGATCGTGTTGCCCGGGCACGGTGCCGACACCACCATCGGCAACGAGCGTCCGCACTTACAGGAGTGGGTCGATCGTGGTTGGTGACCGAGCGCTTCGCTACGACGAACGTCCGCCCGATCACACGCCGATTCACACCGCCAACTTGCCTGCCACCCCGGTGCGCGATCGCAACATCGTGGCCACGGCCTGGATTGAGGCGCCAACCGAACTCCTCGCTTTGGGGCGTGATCTTCCCGGCGAGCCGGTGGCCGAATACAAACGCCGAATCGGGCCGTGGTTGTTGTGGCGAAGCGGGCCGGCCACCGACGCCGACGCTCGTTATTGGGTAGCCCATACTGATGATTTGCTGCGCCAATTCACATTCAGGCTCTTCCCCGACGGGAGTGGCGAAGGTGTCGGGCCGAGCGGCACGCGTCACGATCGCTTCCGCTCGTGGAAAGAGGACCTGCGCGATTCGAAATCTGTGGCTGTGACCGACGTGGCCGCACCTCGACTCGGCGGAATGGTTCCGCTGGCTGACGTGTTGTCTCCCGGGCGCGTGACCGATGAGGTTCTCGCCGACGGGCGTGCAACACCGGCGGTGCGCGAATCGTTACGACGCATTCCTTCGTGGCGCAACGCGCTGTCGGTGGTGTCGGTGTATACGCAGACCGCCGTCGTGGTGGTGGCGGCGGTGTGGCTCGGGCCGTGGTCGTGGATCCCGGCCGTCGTGCTGATGGGTCGAGCACACGCTCAGTTCGCTTCGCTCATGCACGAAGCTGCTCATCGGCTCTTGTTTTGCAACAAGGCCGCCAACGACTTCGTGGGACGTTGGTTGATCGGATATCCGGCGTTCACCAATACCGATGCGTATCGACGCGTGCACATGGCTCATCATCGCCATGAGTTCGGCCCCGACGAACCCGACATTCCTCTCTACGCCAACTACCCGATTTCCACCGCGAGCTTCCGACGCAAGTTGTTGCGCGATGCGACAGGTCGAACCGGGTTGCGGTTATTGCGCGATCAGTTCATGGGCATCACGAGCCCGATGGCGATCGTGCGACGCACGTTGCTGAAGATCCTTGCGGTGCAGGCCGTGTTGATTGCGGGGTCGATCGTGGCGGGGTATTGGTGGGTGTACCCGTTGTTCTGGTTGCTGCCATATCTGACGGTGTGGCGCGTGATCAATCGACTGCGCTCCATCGCCGAACACGGCGGGCTCATGGCATCGAGTGATCGGCGCGTGGCCACGCATTCGGTGGCGCAGCATCCGCTCGCACAGTTCTTCCTCGTACCGTTCAACATCGGCTTCCATCTCGCGCATCATGTAGACGCAGGTGTGCCGTTCCGCAATCTGCCGCGGTATCACCGGCTTCTGCGCGAGTCGCGCTATGTCAGCCCGGGCTACGAATACGCGAGTTACCCCGCCATCTGGCGCACCCTCCGTGGTTCAGGGTGAAGGATTCGCCGGATTTGCCGTGAATTTTCACCCAGATTGACGAGGCTCCTTCAGGGTGCGACCCGGCCGGGGACCGGCCCGGGGATCTGGGTGAAAAACTGCCGCAAATCCGGCGAATCCTTCACCCAGAACACCAATCACAGACCACGAATTTGCACTACGGCCATAGGAGTAATCCGGGTCCGGTCGTAGACTCCACGCCGTGACCTCCCCCTCAGCCCCCCTCTTCCAGGTGGAGAACCTGCACGCCCGCCCGGCGGTCGACGACCTCGACGCCACCACCCCGGCCGACATCCTCCGCGGCCTGAACCTCACCGTGAACGCCGGCGAGGTGCACGCGATCATGGGCCCCAACGGCTGCGGCAAGAGCACCTTTGCATCGTGCGTGCTGGCCTCCACCGAATACGACGTCACCGACGGCCGCCTTCTGCTCCACGGCGACGACATCACCGACTGGCCCACCGACGTGCGCGCCAAGGCTGGCATCTTCCTCGGCTTCCAGTACCCGCAAGAGATCGCCGGCGTGTCGGTCATCCAGTTCCTGCGCCAAGCCCTCAGCGCGCGCAAGGGCATCGACCTCTCAGTGCTCGAGTTACGACTCGCCACCATGGACTGGATGAAGCGACTCGGCATGGACTCGTCGTTCGTCGACCGCTACCTCAACGAAGGTTTCTCGGGCGGCGAGAAGAAGCGCAACGAGATCATGCAGATGGCCATCCTCGAACCCGACCTCGCGGTCCTCGACGAAACCGACTCCGGTCTCGACATCGACGCACTGCGCATCGTCGCCCAGGGCATTCGCGAAGTGCGCGCCGACCGGCCGGAAATGGGCGTCGTGCTCATCACGCACTACCAACGTCTGCTTGACGAACTCGCCCCCGATCACGTGCACGTGATGGTGGACGGACGCATCGTGAAGAGCGGCGGTATGGAAATCGCCGAACAGCTGGAGCGCAGCGGATACGAGTCATTCCGCTCATGAGCATCGCGTCCGTCGACTGGGCCCGCGTCAAGGCCGACTTCCCGGTCATCATCGGTCGTATCGATGGCCAGCCCATCGTCTACCTCGACTCGGCCAACACGTCGCAGAAGCCCAACGTCGTGATCGACGCGATGGCCGACTTCATGCGCCACTCGTACGCGCCCATTAACCGTAGCGCGTACCGCCTGGCCGCCGCAGCCACCGACGCCTATGAAGGTGCGCGCGGCAAGGTGCAGACGTTCATCAACGCACCTAAGGCGCATGAAGTGGTGTTCACCAAGAACGCCACCGAATCGCTCAATCTGATGGCGCATTCGTGGGGCGGCGCCAACCTGAAGCGCGGAGACGCCGTCGTGCTCACTCACATGGAGCACCACGCCAACATCGTGCCCTGGCAGATGCTCGCCGCATCACACGGTATCGAGCTGCGCTGGATTTCGCTCACGGCCGACGGTCAACTCGATCTCACTAACTTGTCGTCGCTGCTCGACGGCGCCAAGGTGCTGTCGTTCACGGCCATGAGCAACGTGCTCGGCACCATCACGCCGGTGGCCGCGTTGTGCAAGGCCGCGCACGACGCTGGTGCCATCGCCATCGTGGACGCGTGCCAATACGTTCCGCACAACGTCACCGATGTGCAGGCATGGAGCGCCGACTTCGTCACCTTCAGCGGTCACAAGATGTGCGGACCGTCGGGTATCGGCGTGATGTGGGGCCGCGAAGCGTTGCTCGACGCCATGCCACCGTTCCTCGGTGGCGGCAACATGATCGCCGACGTTCGCCTCGACGGATTCACCTGCGCCGAACTGCCGGCCAAGTTCGAAGCCGGCACACCACCCATCGTGGAAGCCGTGGGACTCGGCGCCGCGGTCGACTACTTGAGCGGTCTCGGTATGAACAATGTTCGCCAGCACGAGATGCACCTCACCGACTACGCACTGCGCACCCTCACCGATCGCTACGGCGACGACATCACCATCCACGGGCCGCGCAACGTGGAGGTGCGCGGAGCGGTCCTCAGCTTCGCGTTCCGCGACATCCACCCGCACGACGTGAGCCAGGTGCTCGATCAGAAGAACGTGTGCGTGCGCGCCGGCCACCACTGCGCCAAGCCCCTCATGCGCTTGCTCGGTGCCAACGCCACCGCCCGCGCCTCGTTCTACATCTACAACGACGAATCCGATGCCGATGCGCTGGCCGACGCCCTCGACGGTGCCAGCGACATCTTCGGCCCGTAAGACTGGCGCGGAAGGAGCACCATGCCCGGCCTCGAAGACCTGTACCGCGAGATCATCCTCGACCATTACCGCTCACCGCGTAACCGCGGCGAGTTGGAGACGCCGCCCGCCGTGCATGCGCAGGGTCACAACCCGTTGTGCGGCGACGAGATCACCGTGTACCTGCAGATCGACGGCGACACCGTTGCCGATGTGAAGGTGAGCGGTCAGGGCTGCAGCATCTCGCAGAGTTCGGCGTCGATGATGAGCCAGGCCGTGAAGGGCAAGAAGGTCGACGATGTGAAGGCCATCGTGCGCAAGTTCAAGAGCATGATGTCGATCGAGGACGATGACCCCACGCCCATCCCCGAGGTGAAGTTGGGTGACCTCGAAGCACTGCAAGGTGTGGTGAAGTTCCCCGTGCGCATCAAGTGCGCCACGCTCGCCTGGAACACCCTCACCGAAGCACTGGCCGAGGCCCAGTGAAGATCACGCTGCTCGGCACCGGCAGTCCTCTCCCCGACCCCAACCGCGCCGGCCCGTGCACGCTCGTGCAGGCGGCCGATCAGAACGTGATGGTCGATTGCGGCCGCGGCGCGCTCATGCGTCTCATGGCCGCCAGCGTGGTTCCACCCGCCGTCAACACCGTGCTCATCACCCACCTGCACAGCGATCACATCACCGACCTCAACGATCTCGTCACCTCGCGATGGGTCATGTCGCCGATTAACGTTCCGCTCACCGTTTACGGGCCGCTGGGCACGCGCGCGATGGTGGACGCCATGCTGACGATGCTCGATCTCGATCAGCAGTATCGCCACGACCACCACGACGACCTACGCGCCAACGGCCCGCTCACGGTGAATGTGCACGAACTCGAACCCGGCGCACGATTCTCGATCGGTGCGATCGCCGTGTCGGTGCACGAAACCGATCACCGGCCGGTGCGCCCGAGCATCGGCTTCCGTCTCGAACACGACGGCAAGGTGGCAGCGCTTGCGGGTGACACCATCCCGTGCGCCGGGGTTGACGAGATGTGTCGCAACGCCGACGCGTACGTGCAGACGGTGATCCGTGACGACATGGTGAAGTTCGTGGCCGACCTGGTGCCCACCGGAGAACGTTTCCGCGACATTCTCGACTACCACTCGACCGTCGAACAGGCCGCGCAAACAGCGACGCGCACCGACGTGAAGAACCTGGTGCTCACGCACTACGTGCCAGCGCTACAGCCCGGACAAGAGGACGACTGGCGCTCTCGCGCGGCCGCTCACTTCACCGGCAACATCGTGCTCGGGCCCGATCTCACTTCGATCGAAATCTGAGACGTCAGAGCCGCGGCAACAGCACCGACTCGACGGCCTGCACCGTGAGGTCGGAGTAGATCTTCTCCTGATCGTCGGATGGCGACGTGATCTCCAACAGGATCTTGCCGAACACGATACCCGACAACCAAAAAGCCAACGACATCGCGTCCACGCCCGTGCAAACGATTCCTCGTCGTTGACCATCTTCGAGTGCGTCGGCCAACACATGGACCTGCGTCTCTTGCACTCGACCCATGTGATCGCGTAGCGCCGGCCGGCTGATGGCAGCCCCCACGGCGGCGGCGCGCGCAAAACGGACATCGCGGTTAGGCCGCCCCTGCACGAACGGAACGAAACGCTCAATGAGCGACTTCATGTCGTCACAATTGCTCGACTGCTTCACACCCGACACGAAGTCGTCCACGTTGGTGACGACGATTCGCGAGTACCGCTCGATGAGCGCGGCTTCGATCAGGCCTTCACGACTTCCGAAGTGGTGATACAACGATGTGACCGACACCTGACACTGCCGAACGATCGCGTCCACTTTCACCGCGGCTTCGCCGCCTTCGTTCAAGGCCTCCATGGCGAGTTCCACCATGGCCTGCGCGGTCGGGTGACGATCCCCCACGCGCGGGACCGTACCCCCGTTCGTGAACACGTGAGAAGTCGTCTAGCAACGACTTTTCACGGCATCGATCAGAAAGGCGAAATCATTGTCGTCGTTGTAGATCTGCGCCGAGATTCGGCAGGTCAGGAGGCCCTGATCGGCGAAGACCGGAACTTCGATGCGGTCGTCGGCCAGCAAAGATTCCTGCAGCGCCACCGCGTCGGCGCGAGTGGAACCGAGCCCGTCGGGCAACGTCACGTAGGCCATCGGGCCGAGCATCGACTCGGGAATGGAGAACTCGGTGCCCCAGGCCTCGGCGAGTCGACGCGCGTTTCGCACGATCAGTTGATGGTTGTGATCGAGGATGAGCCGGCCGCCCCAGTCGTTCCACAACTCGATCGCGAACGGCGCGGCGAGGAAGGGTGTCGGATCGCGCGTGCCGAGCAAGTCGAACTCGGCCGCCAGGCCGTTGCGATAGCCCCACGAAATGACGGTGGGATGCAGGTGCGCCACGTGCTCTGCGGCCGCCCACACGAATCCGCAACTGCGCGGAGTCCAGAGCCACTTGTGCAAGTTGGCCACGTAGAAGTCGGCCCCGAGGCTGTCGACATCGAGGTCGATTGCGCCGGGCGCGTGCGCACCGTCGACGAGCACCACCACACCGTGACGATGACAGGCGGCCGCGATCTCGGCGATCGGCAGCACGAGCGCCGTTTGCGAGGTGATGTGGTCGATCACGAGCATGCGCGTGTTGGGAGCGAGCGCGGCCTCCACCGCCGCCACGAACTCGTGCGGCTGCGCACCCGGACGCGGCAGGTCGATCACGCACACGGTGCCGCCGCTCTGCTTTGCCGCGTACTCGACCGCGTTGTTGACTCCGCCGTAGCCGAGGTTGGTGACGGCGATCTCGTCCCCCGCCCGGAACGGGAACGATCGCAGTACCGCGTTGCAACCGGTGGTGGCGTTGTCGACGAATCCGAACTGCTCCACGTCGCAGCCCACGAAGTCGGCCACGTGTCGTGCGGCCGTGCGCATGCGCGGTGCCGCCGGCTTCCCCACCGCGTCGATGTCGGCCAGCTCGCGCAACAGATACTGCGCCGGTTGGAGTTCGATCTCGTCTTGGATGTCGCGCCAGTGTGCGATCACCGGAATGGGTGGGGCGCCAACGGTTCCATGATTGAGATACGTGACCGTGGGGTCGAGCATCCACTGATCGATCATCGTGCGGCCGAAGATCCGCGCCATGTCAGGACTCTCGCAGGTTCGCTTCGATCTTTCCAAAGGCGCTGCCGATGGCCTTGATCTCGGCTCGCGACAAGTGGTCGATCATGAGGCGCCGCACACTCACCAGATGAATGGGTGCGATCTTCTTGAGCAGCGTCCAGCCCTTGGCCGTGAGTTCGGCGAAGGCCACGCGACGATCGCGGTCGTCTTGCACGCGGCGTACCAAACCCTGCGAGAGCACGCCGTCCATGCGCCGGGTGAGCCCGCCCCGGGTGAGCCGCAATTGGTCGGCCAAGTCGCACAGCCGCAGCCGGCTGTCGGGGGCTTCGGAGATCATGGCCAGCAGCTGGTAGTCGCCCATCGTGATGCCGTACGGCGACACATCGGCTTCCAAGGCCTTCATGAGGTCGACCGAGGTGGTGATGTACGAACGCCAGGCCTTCATCTCATCGGAGTCGAGCCAGCGCATCCGGGCCATGCGGTCACCATACCGAACAATTCAGGTAAATAGTTGCGTGCTCAACCACTTCTCCGTATTGTTGAGGCCGCAATCAATCTGGCTCCTGCCGGTTACCCCTCAGAAGGAAACAAAGTTATGGAATTCGTGATGCTCATTGGGCGGATCCTCTTCGGACTGATCTTCGTGTCGTCCGGAATCAACCACTTCACCCAGACCGAAGGCATGACGGGCTACGCCCAGTTCAAGAAGATCCCCTCGCCGAAGCTGGCCGTGCAGGGTTCGGGCCTCGTGCTGCTTCTCGGCGGCCTCTCGGTGATCCTCGGCCTGTGGGCCGACCTCGGCGCCATCGTGCTCGCAGTGATCTTGTTGGTGATGGCCGTGACCATGCACAACTACTGGACGCAGAGCGATCCGCAGGCCAAGCAGGCCGACATGATCGGCTTCTGGAAGAACATCTCAATGGCCGGCGGTGCGGTGTTCATGTTCGCCGTGCTCTCGCTCGAGAACGCCAACTTCGGCTTCATGATCACCGGCCCCGTCTTCAACACCAGCCTCTGACCCCCCTCACTTCGTGGTTCTGGGTGAAAAACTCGCTGGGTTCCAGTGAGAATTTCACCCAGAACACCAGGGGGTTAGACGAAGGAGGCCCACTGGTCGAGCGGCATGCGCTCGGATTCCAGTGTGTTGATGGCCGCTGAATCGTCGGCGTAACCAATCGCCATTCCGCAGAACAACATCTCGTTCTCGGGCGCGTTCACGAACGTGCCGACCGCCTTGTGGCGGACCGACCAGTACTCCTGCGGGCAGGTGGCCATCCCCCGCTCGACGGCCAGGAGCATGAACGTCTGCAAGAACATGCCGAGGTCCGACCACTGCGGCGAACCCATCTGGCGATCGACGAAGCAGAACAGCGCAGCCGGCGCGTCGAAGAAATCGTTGTTGGCCGCGAACTGGCGACGGCGCCCTTCTTTGTCTTCGCGCGGAATGCCGATGGTCGCGTACATCTGCTCGCCGAGCGCGAAGCGGTTGGTGCGATACGGCTCGGTGAGCCCGGCCGGGTAGATCTCGTACTCCGGTGCGTCGAGCGGCGGCTGCGTGGCCAGGAACTCCTTGAGCCGAGGCATCGACGCGCCGTTCACCACGTAGATGCGCCACGGCTGAACGTTGCCGCCACTGGGAGCGCGCGCGGCATCCACGAGAAGAGTCCGCAGGTCGTCGTCGCTCACCGGATCGGGGCGGAACTTGCGGATGGACTTGCGCTTATACACGGCATCGACGACGTTCATGGTCGCGACCCTAATGGCGAATTCGTCCGTGCTCCCAGGTGAGCCCGTTCTACAGTCGCTCACATGTTCGATCGGGCCGCAGCGCATCGTTTGCGCGACCTCTCCCCCGCCGATGCGCCGTGGATTCACGAGGCCTGTCAGGACGCCGAGATCCAACGCTGGACTCTCGTCCCCCGGCCGTACACACGCGCGCACGCCGACGACTTCGTGGTCAACGGCGCGGGTGAGAAGCGGGTGTGGGTGGTGGAGCGTGTGGCTGACGCGCGCGGCGTCGGCGTGATCGGTGTTCATTCGGTGGTCGACGGTGTGGCCGACATCGGTTACTGGATCGCACCGTGGGGTCGCCGTGAAGGTGCGGCGTCGGCGGCGGTGCGGTTGGTGTGCGACGAGGTTCGTGCGTGGGGTGACGTGCAGTCGGTGATGGCGCGCATCGCGAGTACGAACGAGGCGTCGCAGGCGACGGTTCGTCGCGTGGGTTTCACGGTTGATGCGTCGTGCGCGTCGGCGACGTGTCCGGACGGAGACGTTCAGGTAGACGCCGTGACATTCTGCTATTCGTTGGCGTAAGTGCGGCCTACGAATCGACGCGCGACTTGCGCAGGATGAAGCAGAACTCGTTGCCCTCGGGGTCGCGCATCACCTGGAACCAGTTGGTTGGCTCTTCGACCACGTCACCCTGCTTGCTGGCGCCGATCGCGGTGCTGGCGGCCACGGCGGCATCGATGTCGTCGACGTCAAGATCAAGGTGCACGCGGTTCTTCACGACCTTGCCCCCGGGAACCTTCTGGAATCCGAGATAGCCGAACCCCAGAACGTCGATGAGGCCGACCCAATCGTCCGACAACGTGTCCGGTTCGATCGTTCCACCCACGAGCTGTTGCCAGAAAGCCGACAACACCACCGGGCTATGACAGTCGAGGGCGAGGTCGCGAGCAATCATGGATTCGAAAAGATAAAGGTAGACGTACGCAACATGTCAACAATGCACTAAACCCCAGGTCAGAGACTTGTTCTGGCTAATTCACGCAACACAAAAACCTGGTGGCTATTGTCCGTGATGTTGAGTTTCTCACCGCTCAACTTTCAACCCTGAGGAGGCAGTTAGTGATCGAAAATCCCGATCTCAATCTATTGGTCTATAACGCCCTATCTTTCGGCACTGCCGTCATGTTGGGCGCTTTCGTGTACTTCCTGACGCAGATCTCGAGCGTCGCGAAAAGGTATCGCTCGTCCATCGCTGCATCGGCAGTTGTTGTCGGTGTAGCCGGCTACCACTACTACCGCATCTGGAGCGGTTGGGCTGGCGGCGAAGTGAACGAGGGCTACCGTTACGCCGACTGGCTGATCACGGTTCCTCTTCTCATCGTCGAGTTGTTGATCGTTCTGGGAACTTCAGCCGAACGTCGCAAGTCGTTGATGCTCACCTTGGTTCCCGCTTCCGCTCTCATGATCGGTCTCGGCTACCCCGGTGAGGTATCGACTGACGATGGTACGAAGTGGCTCTTCTGGGTGCTGGCCATGATCCCGTTCGTCTACATCCTGTGGGTGCTTACGAAGGAGTTGAAGGAAGTCAAGTCACGCGAGAACTCCAATGTGGCTGGTCTCATCAACTCTGCGACCAAGATCCTCCTTGTTACATGGATCGTGTATCCGATCACGTACTTGTTCCCGGTGTTCTTCGACTACCCGCACGACGGCGCGGAAACCGCACGTCAGTTGGGCTACACCATCGCGGACATCACTTCGAAGTGCGGTTACGGACTTGCAGTTTTGGCGATCGCGAAGGCGCGTTCGGCGTCTGAGCCATCCTGAAATCCACCTGTTGTCGAGTCTCGTACTCGTCGAGAGAGGTCTAGCGAAAGGAGCGTGTGGCACGAGCCGCACGCTCCTTTCGATTTATCGACTTCGATTCTGGAGCCGGCCTGAAGTAGGTCACCACACCACGGCGGTCGTCGCGCTCTTCGCCCGACCTTCGGCCCGCACGCCGCGTTGCACGAGATCGTCCGACAACTCGTTCCAGACGGCCTTCAATCGGTAGTGCGGAACACGCGGATATAGGTGATGGATCGCGTGATAGTCGTGACCACGAATGAGAAGACCCGAGCCCGGGAACACCGCAACCCGCGTATGCCGATAGCGGCTCGTTTCACTGGCCGGGTGATGCGGGTACCAGGCGAAGATGAACATGAGCCAGCCAAACTGGAGGCGCGCCGGCAACCACCACAGGCAGAGCGCCGCGAGTCCGTTTCCTGTGGTGAAGCACACAACGAGAACGATGGTGGTGAGTAGCCAGTAGCGCAACTGAGCCTTGCCCTCCGACTTGTTCCCCTCGCGGCTGACCAATTTGGCTCGTAACAGCTTCGGAAGGAGCACACGGCCGGGAGGGACGAGCGCGAACACCGGCAGAAAAACGGTGAGCATCGTCGCGCCGTAAAACTTCAGCGGCAACTCGCGCAAACGACCCTCGGTGAAATGATCAGGGTCACGATCAGGATCGTTGGTGAAGGCGTGGTGCCGCATGTGACCGGCCCGATGTGAGGTGAACTCGATTCCGGTCGGAATCGAGCTGAGCACTCCGATCGCGTCCTCGATTCGACGACCCTTCGACGTGACACCCCAGATGTTGCGGTGGGTCGCTTCGTGCTCAGGCATGTAGAAGGTCGACGCGAACACCGTGTTGAGGATGAGCCCCAACCACAGCGGGATGGCACCAGTGAACCCCAAGTAGAGAACGCCGCCCCAGCAGACGGAGAAGAAGAGGAAGGTTGCGATGATCCGCCACTGAATACCGCCCCAGTGCTGACTCGCCACCAGGTTCTCCGCCCGCACCTGTTCGCTCCGCGTTGTCTGGCCGGCGCTCTCGACCTCTCGGTCGGCCTTCTGCACGAGAACGGCCTCGAGTTCCTCGGGAGCCGGTGTATCAATGGACATCGACCCAGTGTAATCAACGTCGTCTCTCGCGATGACCGTGCTGCACCAGTCGCCCTCATCCCCGTGCGGGGAACTACCGAGACGGCAACGCTTCGATCACGATGTTCCGGTAGGCGCTGGACAGTTGACTCATGTCGGCCGGGTCTCCCGTGACGACGACCCCGCCCCCCTCTTCGACCGCGGCGGCCACAACATGAGCATCGGCGAGTTGCTCGGAGCCCGAGCCGTTCGCCGACAACACCGCGCCCACGAGACGCGCGAAGGCACGATCGGTATCGCGTAACGCGAGGCCCTCTTCCTCACGTGACAACAACGCATCGATCAGCTGATTTCGACCTCCCCCGCGATACAGCTCGGCGAGGATCACGGTTGGAACCACGACGTCACGACCCAAGCGTTCGGCCGCCGCCATTGCGCGTCGAACGGCGCGCTCAGCCGGCCCGGATTCGTGAGCGAGGGCATCGAGTGCACGTTGGTCGAGCACCACCCTCACGCCGGACCACCCAGCAGGCGCATCAAACGGGCGATCTCGGCTTCGTCTTCAGCGGTGTCGAGAGGGCCATGGAGTTCGTCGAGGCGCTGGAGGAGCGCGGTGAGTGCGCGTTGACGCCGGCGACGTTCGACCTCGGTGCGGAGGGCCTGGTTCACCTGGGTGGACAACGCCTCCTCGCCGCCCTCCAACTGAGCGACGAGGTCTTCGTCGAGCGAAAGCGACACTTTGCGCTTGGGCTGGGTCATACCCTGATCGTACTTTGGTACGACAGGAGTGCGACACCCGTTACGACCCTTGACAGCGTCAGGTCCGCCGACTAGACACTGTCTACATGGACCTCTCCACCACCCTTCACCCCGACGCGCACGTGCAACGTCAGCGCTGGTGGATCCTCACCATCCTGTGTCTCTCGGTGTTCCTCGCGGTGGTGGACAACCTCATCATCAACGTCGCCATCCCCACGCTCTCGCGTGAACTCGACGCCACCACCAGCGGCCTGCAGTGGATCGTCGACTCGTACGCGCTCGTCTTCGCCGGCCTACTGCTCGCAGGTGGCGGACTCGGCGATCGCTTCGGCCGCCGGCGTGTGATGCAGATCGGCATCGTCCTCTTCGGTTTGTTCTCGGCCTGGGCGGCGTTCCGCGACTCGACCGGCGAATTGATCGCCGCGCGCGGACTCATGGGCGTGGGCGCCGCAATGGTCTTCCCGAGCACGCTCGCCATCGTGATCGACGTGTTCCGCGATCCGGTCGAGCGCGCCAAAGCAATCGGCGTGTGGTCGGCGGTGTCGGGCGCGGCCGTTGCGTTCGGACCCGTGGCCGGCGGATTCCTCCTCGAACACTTCTGGTGGGGATCGGTGTTCCTCATCAACGTGCCGATCGTCGTGGTGGCCTTCGTGTTGCAGTGGCGCTTCGTTCCCGAATCGCGCGACCCGCACGCCAAGCGTCTCGACTGGCCCGGTCTTCTGCTCTCGATCTCGTTCGTGTCGCTCCTCGTCTTCACGATCATCGAAGGGCCGCACCGCGGCTGGGGCAGCAACTCGTCGATCTTCGGCTTCATCGGCGCGGCTGTGCTGTGCGCGGCATTCATCACCCGCGAACGCACCGCGGCTCAACCGCTCCTCGACGTGCGAGTGTTCCGCGACATGCGAGTCACTGCTGCCACATCATCCATCTTCATCGCATTCTTCTCGCTGTTCGGATTCACGTTCCTGATCACGCAGTACTTCCAGTTCGTTCGTGGCTACGACCCGCTCGAATCAGGCCTGCACACCGTCCCGTTCGCGGTTGGTGCCGGCATCACCGCGCCGATCGCGGCTCGACTCGCACTGCGCCTCGGCCCGCGCCGCGTGATCCCCGTCGGACTTCTCTTCATGGGTGTCGCGCAACTGTGGGCGAGCACGTTCGAAGTGGACACCGCGTACTTCGGCCCGATCATCCTGAGCATGGTGTTGATGGCGAGTGGTCTGTCGCTCGTCACCAGCCCGGCATCCGAATCGGTGATGGGAACTCTTCCTCGCGACATGGCCGGCGTGGGTTCGGCCATCAACGACACGAGTCGGGAAATCGGTGGAACGCTCGGAGTTGCCATCATCGGCAGCATCTTCGCGTCCACCTATGGCCCCAAGATCGTCGACCTGCTCATCCCCCTGTCGCTGCCTGAAGCAGCTGTCTCGTCGGCCAAGGAGTCGGTGGGAGCAGCCTTTGGAGTAGCCGAGCAGGTCGGCGAACCTTCGCTCGCCGGCACCATCCGTGACGCCGCCGGCGCGTCATTCCTCGATGGCTTCCAGGCCGCCTGCACCACGGTGGGCATCGTCGCGCTGTGCGGATCACTGCTCGCGTTGCGGTTCTTGCCCACGCGAGTGGTGAAGCCCGCTGAGGCCGTCTCGATCTCTGTGTGACCGCAACGGAGGCAAAGTCATGAGCAATCAATCGTCTGCCGTCGCCGCGGTGGCCAAGAAGAAGTGCGTTTCGCTCGCCACATTCAAGCGCGACGGTACGCGCGTGGAGGCCCCAATCTGGTTCAACGTGATCGACGACAGGATCGTCGTCAGCACACCGCGCGACGCGTGGAAGGTGAAGCGGGTCATGAACAATCCACGCGTCGAGTTCGCCGTCTGCACTCAGCGTGGGCGGGTGACCGGGCCGTTCTTCACGGGAAGTGCTCGGGTGCTTCCCGATTCGGCGATGGCGTCCATGCCCGCGACATCGAAACGGCAACTTCAACATCGCTTGAGACAGCCCGCCTACTCGTCGCTGCGACGATCGGAGTCGCAGTCCAAGAACCCACATCACGCAAGCGACCCCCACGATTACGCAGTGCATTGCTCGACATGATGCCCGACTGACACCATGTTCGTCACCCATGCTTCAAGTGGGTAACTGCTCCCCCGCTGGCTTCCACCAACTTGTGGGGCTCGATGCCGAACACGTCGTTCCACGTTCCCGCAGCTGCCCACACCTCGGGCCACGTCAGCAGGTCGGGGTCGATGAACACACGCAACTGCGTGGTGTGGCCGAACGCGGGCACGCCACGGCTGGGTTTGTATTCCCATCAAGTTGATTCGTTAGGTGTGCTCTGGATTGTGATCCTGCACTCCATACGCATCGAGTGCCGCTGCACGACGGCTCTGCGGATTCATCTCTGGGAACAGATACCAACTTGGAGCCATGTACAGCTGAATATCATCTACCTCGACCAAGAAGATCTCCGAGAACGGGAAACGACCCAAGGTCTTCGCCTCGAGCTTGGTTCGCATCTCCTTTGCCTCAGGAGCAGTACTCGATAGAACCGTGGCTCGGCCGGAAATCCTGACCCCCTTTTGTTCAAAGATGTCGAGCAGGGAAACACACACAGACGGATTCATCTTGATGTTGGCCGAAGATCGGGGCGATGCGATGTTTGCGATCACCAAACGGTTGTCAACGAGGTCAAACACTTCCTTGGGACTCACACTCGGTCTTCCGGCCTCGTCGACTGTTGCAAGCCAGCACAACACGCACCTGGACACATACTCATCAAGAAAACCCATGACTCGTTTCTAGCCGCGCTTTAAGTCAGTGACCACCACGCCACTGGCACGCACGAGATCGTTCGGCGCAATAGGGAACACGTCGTTCCACGTTCCCGCTGCAGCCCACACCTCGTCGTACTGCAACAGATCCGGATCGATGAAGATACGAAGTTGCGTGATGTGGCCGAACGGGGGCACGCCACCGATCGGAAACCCCGTGGCCTCCCGAACCACGTCGGCATCTACGCGCGCGCACTTCGCACCACCCGCCGCAGCGGCGAGCTTCTTTTCGTCCAGCTGATTCGCGCCACTCACGCACGCCAAGACCACATCACCATCCACCGCGAAGATCAAACTCTTCACGATCTGCCCGATATCCACACCGATCGCCGCCGCCGCATCGGCCGCAGTCTTCGTCCCATCAGGAAACCGCCGAGGCTCGATCGTCAAGCCGAGTGCGCGCCCGGCCTCCACCACTCGAACCACGTTGGGATGCAGACCTTCGCTCATGACTCCGAAACCGTAGTGGTGGCGATGCGGTCGATCGCCTCTGCGAGCCGATGGTCGCGTGCGGTCACCCGACCCTCGTCGTGACTCCGCAACGCGATCGCCACCCGGTTATACGAGTTCGACCAATCGGGATGGTGGTCCATTTCCTCGGCCACCACCGCCACGGCCGTCATGAACGCCCAGGCCTGCGCGAAGTCGGCGAACACGAACTCCCGCCGCAACGCCCCGTCGTCCTCCCGCCATTGTGACGAATTCACGCCCCCATCCAACCGCCAAAGATCGCCCCTCCTGAAGAGGTCCGGTAACTTTTCGCCCTGAAGGGGAGTATCCCCGCAGGGCAACCTGCGAACCGAGGTCGTCAGTACGGCTCACGCCCGGCCCGGTGGAGAGGGAGAGACCTTCGGCTCGACAATCGACGATCCGAAGGAAATCCAATGTCCACCCTCACCGCCTCACCGACATCAGACGCTCCCCCGCAAGTACAAGGACGACGACTGGGACGACGACCGCGACAACGTCAAGTACGACAAGTACGGCCGCCCGTACAAGAAGAGCAAGACCAAGAGCCTGCTCGGCGAGATGTTCGACTTCTGATCGCGCCTCGGCACAAGGAGACACACCCATGATCAAGAACACCTTCAAGACCACCGTGCTGCTCGCCGGACTCGGCGGCCTCATCGTGGCCATCGCGTCACTGCTCGGCGGCGGGTCATCGGGCGCCGTGATGTTCGGCCTCGTGATCGCCCTCGTGATGGTGGGCGGCAGCTACTGGTTCAGCGACAAGTTGGCGCTCCGCGCGGCCAAGGCGCAGATCGTCACCGAGGCCGACGCGCCCGAGTTCTACCGCATGGTCGCGTCGCTCGCGGCTCGCGCGAACATGCCGATGCCGCGGGTGGCCATTTCGCCGTCCGAGCAGCCGAACGCATTCGCCACTGGCCGCGGCCCGCGCACGGCTGTGGTGTGCGCGACGCAGGGTCTGTTGAAGTCAATGCCCGCCGACGAGGTGGAGGGTGTGATGGCGCACGAACTCATGCACGTGCGCAACCGCGACATCCTCATCGGTTCGGTGGCGGCGGCCATCGCCACGGCCATCTCGGCCATCGCGCAGATGGCCTACTTCGCAGCGCTGTTCGGCGGAGGTCGCGACGACGAAGATCGTCCGAACCCGTTGGCGGTGATGCTCATTTCGATGTTGGCTCCCATTTCGGCGTCGCTCATCCAGATGGCCATCAGTCGCAGTCGCGAGTTCGAGGCCGATCGCAGTGCGGCCGAGTTGCTCGGTAGTGGCCAGTCGCTGGCCCGCGCGCTCGAGCGGATCGAGATCATGGCCACGCGCATGCCGATGAACGTGTCGCCCGCGCAGGCGCAGGCCTACATCCACAATCCGCTGGCCGAGTTCCAGAATCAGCGCCGCGGCACGGGCGTGAACCTGGCCCGCTTGTTCTCCACGCACCCCAGCACCGAGGAAAGAATCCGCCGCTTGCGTGCCATGTGACAGGATCGTTCGGTCGGTCCCCTCCCGCGGTGCCGATGGAGGGGACCGTCATGAACATCCGTCGATTCGCCGCTGTTGCGGCTGCATCACTCGCTCTCGTCGCCTGCGGAGGCGGAGACAGCGATGGAACCAACGACTACCTCGATGGTTCGTCGGCCGGCGCGGCCAAGGAGGCCGACTCCGAGTTCGGTCAGGCTCTCACGAAGGCGTTCATGGAGGACGACACCGGCACGTTCACGTCCGAGGATCAGGCCGCGTGTGTGGCCGGAACCATGATCAGCGAAATCGGCGAAGAGCGCCTCATCGAACTGGGTCTCGGTGACGGCGGCCTCGAAGAGATCAGCAACTACGGCTTCAACGACGAAGAATTCAGCACTGTGGTCGACGCCGTGTTCAACTGTGTCGACATCATCGGGACGATGAGAGAACAGCTCACTCAGCAGTTCACCGAGGAGCAGGCCACCTGCATCACCGACAAGATCGACGTCGAGATGCTGAAGGGCATGGCGATGGCGGAGCTCACGGGTTCGGAGTCGGTATCGAGCGACGAGCTCAACGCGTCGATGCTCAAGGCCGTCACCGACTGCGGCGCCTCCCTCGGCTGAACCTTGGTGTTCTGGGTGAAAAATTCGCTGGATTCCAGCGAATTTTTCACCCAGAACCACAATCCCTTACGCGGAGAAGGTGGCGGAGAAGGTGGCGTAGCCGTCGCGTTCGAGCACATCGGCCAACTCGGGACCACCCGACTGCACGATGCGCCCCTTCACCAGAATGTGCACCCGGCTCGGCCTGAGTTCTTCCAGCAACCGGCTGTAGTGCGTGATCACCAGTGCACCCAAGTTGTCTTCGCGAGTCGCGTCCATCACCCGGCGCGCGCAATCGCGTAGAGCATCCACGTCGAGGCCCGAATCGAGTTCGTCGAGAATGGCGATCTTCGGCTTGAGCACCGACATCTGCAACGTTTCGTTGCGCTTCTTCTCGCCACCCGACAAGTCGACATTGAGAGCTCGATCGAGGAACTTCTCGTCGAAGTTGATACGACCGGCCTCGGCCCGCAACGTGGCGCCGAGAGTGGCCACATCCTTCTCGCGACCGCGGTCGCGGAGCGCTTCTGCGAGCATGGCGTCGAGCTGCACGCCCGGCACCTCGGTGGGGTACTGCATCACGAGATGAAGTCCGGCCGCGGCGCGCTTCCACGTGGGCAGGGCGAGCATGTCGACACCATCGAGCAACACCTGACCGCCGGTGACGGTGTAGCCGGGCTTGCCCATGATCACGGCCGAGAGCGTGCTCTTGCCCGCACCGTTCGGGCCCATCACGGCGTGCACTTCACCCGACGAAATGGTGAGATCGATGCCGTTGAGAATCTGCTTGCCGGCCACGGTGGCCGTCAGACCGCGAATGTCGAGAGTGCTCACTGGGCCTCCACGATGATCTGTCCGTTGTCGACCCGGGCCGCGTACACCGCTACGGGCTGAGTGGCCGGCAGCGTGTTGGGCACGCCGGTCACCAGGCTGAACGCGCTGCCATGGCGCGGGCACTCGAGTTGCTTCTCGTCGCACCACACCTCGCCATCGCTCAGCGACACGTTGGCGTGACTGCACACGTCGCCGATCGCGTACACGTCGTCATCGATGCGAACGACCGCAACGGCCACACCGTTCACGTCGAACTTACGAGCCGTACCAGGCGCCAGATCGTCGAGGCGGCATACCGCGGTCATGACTGCTCTCCGATCGCGAGTTTGCGCGACACCTGCGCCCGCAACGAGGTGGCGAGTTCGCCCACCGGAAGCTGCGCGAGCACTTCGTCGAAGAAACCGAGCACCACGAGTCGCTGCGCCACATCGGGACGCACACCGCGGCTCTCGAGATAGAAGAGTTGCTCTTCGTCGATCGGGCCAACGGTGGACGCGTGACTGCACTTCACGTCGTTGGTCTCGATGTCGAGGTTGGGCACGCTCTCGGCCCACGCGCCGTGCGACAACGTGAGGTTGCGATTGGTCTGGAACGCCGCCGATCCCTTGGCGTCCTTGTGAATCTTGATAAGGCCGGTGTACACGCTCTTGGCGGTGTCTTGAACCGCACCTTTGAAAAGCAGATCACTGGTGGTGCGGGGCGACACGTGCTCCTGCAAAGTGCGGAAGTCGTGCATCTGCGTGCCACCGGCGAAGTAGAGCGCGACCTGGCGCGTGTTACCACCCTGGCCGATGAGTCGCGCGGCCGTCGACACGCGCGCGTAATCGCCACCGAGTGCAACCGTGGCCAGCAGCGTGTCGGAGTCGCGATCGCCCGACGACTGCTGATCGCCGATGAGCCAGCTGGACGTACCGAGTTCGTTGATGCCCAAGTAGCGCACGCGCGCGGCCTGCTCGGCACGAACGTCGAGAACCGGAACCACGAGGAGCGCATCACCATCGGGCGACACGAATCGCTCGACGACGGTGACTTCACTGTTGCGACCGGCTTCCACCACCACGCGCGGGAAGAACGCCTTGCCGCTGCCACCGAGTTGGTGCGTGATGACGACGGGCTCGGACACGACCTTGTTGGCCGCCACCGACACCACGATCACGTCCATGTGCGCGAGGTTGAGTGCGGCGAAGAGTTCAAGATCGTGAACGTTCGACGGAAACAGACGCGTGAACGAAGCATCGGCACTGGCGGCCGAGGTGGCCACGCGGGTGATCACGGCATCGGCGCCACCACCGGTGACGGTGCTCGGCGTGTCGGCCGGCGCGAAACGGGCCAGGTCGAGTTCGTCGATGCGGCTGTAACGCCAATGCTCGAGGTCGGTGGTGGGGAAAGGTGCCGCAGCGGCCCGGGCCAGGGCCGACGAGCGAACGTCGGGCCACGAGGCGCCGGAACTGCGCACCATGTCGGGGGTCAACACGGGCACGGAGGAAATTCTACTACCGGGATAGTGGAAATTGCCCGGGCGGAACCCGGGCGGAACCGGTGAGGGAACCGGGTTCAGTCTTTGGGCTTGCGCTTGAACGCACGCTTCCACCGCGGCTGGGCATCCCACTCGGCCTGGGCCGCCACGTCGGCCATCACCTGTGCGCCGATCGCGTTCACGATGTCTTCGGCCTGATCGAGCACGGCCGCGGCCGAGCCGTCATCCAGACCCGGCGGCTCCTGCGGCGTCGACGGTGTGACGAGCGAGCCGTAACTCCAACCCGCATCGGGACGGCGGTCGTACGCCGAGCAATTGTCGGGGCAACGCCACGGTGCATCGGGCGCGAGATCGAGGTTGCACTTCCGCACGGTGTCACCGTTGGGATAGGTGCGACTCTCGAAGTGCTTGCACTCCTGACGCATCGGCATAACTCATTCGACCCTAGCGTGATGTTCTGGTGAGAAAAATTCACCTCAGAGGTGAAGATCTCTCACCAGATTCTCGGTTAGCCGACCGAGCCTTCCATTTGCAACTCGATGAGGCGGCTCCACTCGACCGCGTACTCCATGGGCAACGTGCGCGTGACGGGTTCGATGAATCCGTTCACGACCATGCTCATGGCCTGCTCCTGCGACAGGCCGCGGCTCTGCAAGTAGAAGAGTTGTTCGTCGGCGATCTTCGAGACGGTGGCCTCGTGACCGATCTGCGCGTCCTTCTCCCCCACTTCCATGTACGGAAGCGTGCGGCTCTCGCTGGTTTCGTCGAGGATGAGTGCGTCGCACTGCACGTGGCTCTTGCAGCCGTACGCACCTTCGTCGACGCGAACGAGTCCGCGGTAGGTGGTGATGCCGCCGTCCTTGCTGATGGACTTCGACACGATCTTCGACGTGGTTTCGGGCGCGGCGTGCACCATCTTCGCGCCGGCATCTTGATGCTGACCCGCGCCGGCGTACGCCACCGACAGGACTTCGCCCGTGGCCTTGGGGCCCACGAGATACACGCTCGGATACTTCATGGTGAGCTTCGAACCGATGTTGCCGTCGATCCACTCCATGTGGCCCTCGGCCTCCACGCGCGCACGCTTGGTGACGAGGTTGTACACGTTGGGTGACCAGTTCTGAATGGTGGTGTACGTGACGCGAGCACTGGGCTTCACGACGATTTCCACCACGGCCGAGTGCAGCGAATCGCTCGTGTACACCGGCGCCGAGCAACCTTCGATGTAGTGCACCTTCGAACCTTCGTCGGCGATGATGAGCGTGCGCTCGAACTGGCCAGCGTTCTCGGAGTTGATGCGGAAGTACGCCTGCAGCGGCATCTCGCATTCGCCTCCGGGCGGAACATAGATGAACGAGCCACCCGACCACACCGCACTGTTGAGAGCGGAGAACTTGTTGTCACCTGGCGGAATGACCGTGCCGAAGTACTGCTTCACGAGTTCGGGGTACTCGCGCAACGCGGTGTCCATGTCGCAAAACAGAATGCCCTGCGCCTCGAGATCTTCGCGGTTGCGGTGGAAGACAACTTCACTTTCATACTGCGCGGTCACGCCAGCGAGGTACTTGCGCTCGGCTTCGGGAATGCCGAGCTTCTCGTACGTGGCCTTCATCTGCTCGGGCAGATCGTCCCACTCGTCCACCTGATCGGTGGCCGGACGCAAGTAATAGAAGATGTCCTGGAAGTCGATGTCGGGCATGTTCTCGGCGAACCACGGCGCCATCGGCTTCTTGTCGAACAGGCGCAAACTGCGCAGACGGAACTGCGTCATCCAACGCGGCTCACCCTTCCACCACGAGATCTGATCGACCACGCGATCGCTGAGGCCCTTCTCGGGCGCGAACGCGTACTCGACGTCGTCGCTCCAGCCGAGCGAGTACTTGCTGAGATCCAGGTCGAACGAGGTCATTCAGGGTCTCCTTGGAGGGGTCGGGCACCCCGGTGACCCGGGGAATTTCCACTACGGCTATAGTAACAATTCGACCGGCCGAGTCCACCGGCGGGTCAGGAGGCTTTGGCAACTGAGGCCGGGGTTATCTCGATGAAGATGCACTCGCCGGGACAGGCCTCGGCCGCGTCCACCACCGATTGGTAGTGCTTGAGAGGCACCCAGGCCAGGCTGCCGGCCCCACCCGGGTCGTTCAGGGCCTGACCCTGCTCGGCCACGTAGGCGATGCCGTCCTCCAACTGCACGAACACGTCGGGGCAGTGGTCGAGGCACAGGCCATCGCCCGTGCACAGGTCCTGGTCGATCCACACCCGCATGCGGGAGACGCTAATGGTGACCCGGTTGTCGTCGGCGAGGCGAGCGGCGTTCGATCGGACACATACCCTGGCGGCGATGTCGACGACTCCCCCGGCACCAATCGGCCCCGCTCCGGTCGCACCCCTCAAGCCCACTCGCCTCTCGCGCACCACCGGCGACGTCGACGATCCGTACTACTGGCTCGCCGATCGCGACGACCCCGACACCATCGTCTACCTCGACGCCGAGAACGCGCACTGCAACGCATGGTTCGCACCGCACGAACAGTTGTTGGAGACGATCTTCGGCGAGATCAAGTCGCGCATCCAAGAGACCGACCAGAGCGTGCCCACGCTCAAAGAAGGCTGGTGGTACGTGTCGCGCACCGAGGAGGGGTCGCAGTATCTCATCCACTGCCGCGGCCGTTCGCGCGACACCGCCGCCGAGACGGTGATTCTCGACGAGAACGCCGAGGCGAGTGCTCACGAGTACTTCTCCCTCGGTGCGTTCGACGTGAGCCCCAACGCATCGTTGCTCGCGTGGTCGCTCGACGTCGACGGCAGCGAGCACTTCACGATGCACGTGCGCGATCTCGCCACTGGCACCGATCTGGCCGATGAAATCAGCGACACCTCGTGGGCCGGAACGGCCTGGAGTGCCGATTCGCAGTACCTGTTCTACGTCACGTACGACGAGCAGGAGCGGCCGTCCACGGTGTGGCGTCACCGCCTCGGCACCGCGCAGTCCGACGACGTGCAGATCTTCCATGAAGCCGACGAGCGCTTCTACGTGGGTATCGACCTCACGCGCAACGGCGAATGGATCGTCATCGACTCCGACTCGAAGACATCGAGCGAGTCGTGGCTGATCTCGGCACGAACACCACTCGATGCACCGCGTGTGGTTCGTCCGCGCACCGACGATCTGGAGTATCACCTCGATCATTGGGGCGATCGCTTCGTCGTCCTCACCAATCTCGATGCCGTCGACTTCCGTGTGATGACGGCACCGACCGAGACGCCCGATCAGTGGACCGAGTTCATTCCACACAGCCCGGGTAATCGCATCACGCGCGTCGACCCATTCGTGTCGCATCTCGTCGTTCACGAGTGGGTCGCTGCACAGCCGCGCTTGCGCATCGTGCGGCGCGACGGATCGTCGACGGGCATCGACCTGGGCGAGTCACCGCACGACGTCGAACTCGACGCGAATCCCGAGTGGAACACCGAGTGGGTGCGCTTCGCCACCGAGAGCTTGGTGTCGCCGTCGACCGTGTGGGAACACAACATCATTACGTCCGAGCGTGTGATGCTCAAGCGGGCACCCACACCCAACGTCGACCTGGCGCGCTACGAGAGCATCCGTCAGTGGGCCACCGCCGCCGACGGAACACTCGTGCCGTACGACGTGGTCCGCCTGACCGGTTCTGCTGGCGCTGCTGGTGCTTCCGGTTCTGCTGCCGCGGGCCCGGCCGTCGTGTACGCGTACGGCTCGTACGAAGCGTCGATGCCGCCGTGGTTCTCGGTGGCCCGGTTGTCGTTGGTCGATCGCGGCTGGACGTGGATCCTTGCGCATCCGCGCGGTGGCGGCGAGATGGGCCGCCAGTGGTATCTGGACGGCAAGTTGCTCAACAAACGCAACACGTTCGACGACACGAACGCCGTGGCCGACGATGCGGTGCGGCGTGGCCTGGTCGACGGCACACGTCTCGCTGTTCGCGGCGGCAGTGCCGGCGGATTGCTCGTGGGCGCCTGCATCAATCTCCGGCCCGAGTTGTGGTCGGCCGCGGTGGCCGAGGTTCCCTTCGTCGACGTGGTGACCACGATGAGCGATCCGTCGCTACCGCTCACCGTCACCGAATGGGAGGAGTGGGGCGATCCGCGCGACGAACCATTCGCGTCGTACATGCTCACCTATTCGCCATACGACAACGCGACCGCGCGTTCGTATCCCGCGCTGTTCGTCACCGCAGGCCTCAACGATCCGCGTGTGGCGTACCACGAGCCGGCCAAGTGGGTCGCGCGCATTCGCGCCGTGCGCACCAACGATGCGCCGCTCGTTCTTCGTACCGAGATGGGCGCCGGTCACGGTGGCGCAAGCGGTCGCTATGACCGTTGGCGCGACGAAGCGCGCGTGTGCGCCTTCTTGCAGATCGTTCTAGGCGACTGACGCCACCAACACCACGACGGCGAGTGCTTCGAGCACCCCGTTACGCACGAGGTGACCCGGCCCGAGCGGCTTGGTGCTCCACTCGCCGAAACACGCGCACACCGGCCGACGTCCTCGCGCCAGGTTGAACGCGAGCAGTAAGGAGAAGCTCCCGAGCAACGCGAGCGCGGCGATCGACACCGCGGTGGCCGCAATCTGCACGATGAGGAGAGCGCCGAGTGCGAGTTCGATCCACGGCACGAGGGGCAGGACGATGCGGGGCGCGCCGAGCGCTGATCCTTGCGCTTCCCACGCGCGACCAGTGCGCAGCTTCGAGAACGCGGCCACGCACATGGTGGCGCCGAGGATCACCGAGGCAGCGAGGCCAACGGCATCCATCGTCAGGCCGGTGGCATGTCGATCTTGGCGACCTTGCCCCGGAAGAAGATCATCGCGTTGTCGACGTCATCGGCGTGTTCCATCGCGTTCACACGTCCGACCACGAAGAGGTGATCGCCCGCGTCGTGCACGGTGTCGATCGCGCAGTCGATCCAACCGATCGCACCGGGAAGAGTCGGCGAACCCGACGGCGCCGGCTTCCAATCGACGCCACCGAACTTGTGCGGTTCGCCGTCGGCTGGCTCCTTGGCGAAACGCCAGCAGAGTTCGTCCTGGCCGGCGCCGAGGATGTTCGCGCAGAAACTTCCACCCGCGGCGATGCGCGGCCACGAGCGTGACGACTTGCCGGGCAGGAATCCGACCAGCGGCGGATCGAGCGACACCGACACGAACGATCCGATGGTGATGCCGAGCGGGACGCCATCGGGGTCGAGGCCGGTCACGACGGTGACGCCGGTGGGGAAATGTCCGAGGACGTTTCGAAAGTGGCGAGGATCAATCGACGCTTCGGTCACGAAGTCACCCTAGACCAGCAGTGTTCTGGTGCCAGCGGTGTTCTGGTGCCAGCGGTGTTCTGGTGCCAGCGGTGTTCTGGTGAGGATTCTTCACCCCCGGGGTGAAGAATCCTCACCAGAACACCGGGGTACGTCAGTGTGGGGGTTAGACGGTGACGGTGAGGCCCTCGTGGGCCGCGAACACCTGCACGCCGCGCTTGTCACCCTCGCACGCGGCCGCCTCAAGCAACTGGTCGACCTCGTCGTCACAACGCGCGGGATCGTGATGGAACAACGCGAGCGTCTTCACACCACATTCGGCCGCCACCCACAAGGCGTAATCGACCGTGCAGTGACCCCAGTTGTTCTTCTCCACAAACTCGTGCGGCGTGTACTGCGCATCGTGAATGAGCAGATCGGCTCCTTCGCACAGTTCGCGCGCGCCATCGGCGAGACCCATCGATCCGTCAAGCGGCATTTGATGATCGGACAAGTACACGACCGTCTTACCGCCCCACGTGACACGAAAGCCGAGTGTGTTGCCGATGTGCGGAACCAAGCGGCTGCGCACCTGATACCCACCCACCATGAAGTCGTCGTCGGCCACGTCATGGAAATTGAACGTGCCCGGCAGTTCGCGCAACGAGATCGGGAACATGGGCGGACGAATGATCGCGTCGAACACTTCGGCCACCGTGCGTCCGTCGTCCTGTGTGGGCGCGTAGATGTCGAAGTGCGCGCCATCACGCAACGTGGGCATGAAGAACGGCAGACCCTGGATGTGATCCCAGTGCATGTGCGTCAGCAAGCAAGCACCACGGAACGGCGAAGGCACACCGGACTGACCGCACGAGTAACGAAGACCAGTACCGAGATCGAACACGAGCGGATCTTCTCCGGGTGCGTCGAGACCAACGCATGACGTGTTTCCGCCGTAACGCCGCGTGTCATCGCCATGGCATGGAGTCGATCCACGCACGCCATAGAACGTGACCTGAAGTCCCTGATTCCCCCCGATGGAACGAACGTTAAGTCAGTGGACCATCACTTGTGAACATGCGAGTCCGGTGACCTTCGTCGCAGGACGGGTAGGCCACCCCGCCTGTGGCGAAGTACGGTTCGCCCATGAGTCACGGGGGAATCACTCGACACAGCGTGTCGGTCAACGGCTTCGACCTGTCGTACCTGGCAGCCGGCCTCGACAACGGCGGCCCGCTCGCCGTGTGCGTGCACGGCTTCCCCGATTCGGCCCACACCTGGCGCCACCTCCTCCCCCGTCTCACCGACGCTGGTTACCGAGCGGTAGCCCCGTTCTTGCGCGGATACGCCCCGTCCGGCGTGCCCGCCGACGGACGCTTCCAGACCGCGGCCTCGGCCCTCGACGTGCTCGAGCTGCGTGCCTCACTCGGTGGTGGTGCCGACGCGGTGATCATCGGCCACGACTGGGGCGCACCCATCACGCACATCGCCGCGAGTCACGCACCCGATGCGTGGCGCAAGGTCGTATCGATGGCCGTTCCACCGGGCAACGCGGTCGGTGCAGCGTTCATCGGCAACCTCGCACAGATCAAACGCAGTTGGTACATGTTCTTCTTCCAGCATCCGCTCTCCGATCTCGTGGTGGGCGCCAACGATCTCGCGTTCATCGACATGCTGTGGGCCGATTGGTCGCCGGGTTACGACGCGCGCGAAGACCTCGCTCTGCTGAAGCCGAGTCTGCGCGACGCGGCCAACTTGCAAGCCGCGCTCGGCTTCTATCGCGCGACGCTCGGCGCCGGTTACAACGATCCGGCTCTGCAGTCGATGCAAGAGAAGGGCAGTGCCATTCCGCCGCAGTCGTATCTGTATCTGCACGGCCGTACCGACGGATGCATGGGAGTCGAAGTGGCCGAATCCGCTCGCGGCGAACTGCCCGCGCACGCGCGCATGGAGATCGTCGATGGTGCCGGTCACTTCTTGCATCTCGAACGACCCGACGCGGTCAACCAGATCATCCTCGACTTCCTGAAGGCCTGATCGTGTCGACACCCACTCTCCCCGATGGTTTGGTGATCGTGGTGAAGCACGAATGCGAGACGTGTCGGCTGGTGGTGCCGGTAATCTCGCAACTGAAAGCCGGAACGGTTCCCGTGACGGTCTACACACAAGACGATCCGTCGTTCCCGGCCGATGTGAGCGCGATTCACGACGCCGACCTGGCGGTGAGTTGGCACAACGACATCGAAACCGTGCCGACCGTCATCAAGGTGGAGCACGGACGCGAGGTCGCGCGCACGTTCGGCTGGGTGCGCGACGAGTGGCACGCGCTCACCGGTCGTAGCGATCTCGGCTTCGATCTGCCCGCGTTTCGACCGGGTTGCGGCTCGCTGAGCGTCGATCCCGACTTGGTCGATGCGTTGCGTGCTCGATTCGGCGGATCGGTGCTGTCGGCGCGGCGCGTGGAGACGGCCGCAGCCGAAGACGAGTTCGAAGCGATGTTCGATCGCGGTTGGACCGACGGATTGCCGGTTGTTCCGCCCACCGAAGAACGAGTTCTCCGCATGCTCACTGGAACCACTCGCGCTCCGAGTGACGTGGTGGCCGTCGTGCCGCCCGATCTCGTCGACGTGACCGTGGAGAAGATCGCGATCAACGCGGTGATGGCCGGTTGCAAGCCCGAGTACCTGCCGTGGGTGATCGCCGGCGTGGAAGCGGTGTGCAACGACACGTTCAACATCCACGGTGTGCTCGCCACCACCATGCCGGTCGGTCCGGTGATCGTGTGCAACGGTCCGGGCACGCGCGCGATCGGGATGAACAGCGGTATGAACGTGTTCGGTCAGGGCAACCGCGCCAACCTCACGATCGGGCGCGCCGTTCAGTTGATCATTCGCAACGTGGGTGGTGGTCGTCCCGGTGAGGTCGACCGAGCGACGCACGGCAATCCCGGCAAGATTTCGTTCTGCTTCGCCGAGGACGAGTTGGGTTCGCCCTGGACGTCGTTGGCCGAGAGCCGTGGCGTGGCTCCGGGACGCAACGCGATCACCGTGTTTCCAGGCGAAGGACCGCGCTGCGTGGTCGACCAACAGGCGCGCGACCCTGAGAGTTTGTGCAACACGTTCGCGGCCTGCCTGCGCACTCTGCACAACCCCAAGTTGGTGCTGGCGTTCGACGCGATCATCGTGATGGGCCCCGAGCACTCGCGCGTGTTCGCCGAGGCCGGCTGGAATCGCGAAAAGGTGCTCGACGAGATCCACGCGCGACTGCAACTGCCGGGGTCCGAGCTGATTCGCGGGGCCAACGGCATCGCCGAGGGTGTTCCGGCTCACCTGAAGGACGCAACGCTGCCGAAGTTCCGGCCCGGCGGCCTGCTCCTGGTTCACGCGGGCGGAGGAGCTGGCCTGTTCTCTGCCATCATTGGGGGGTGGGCCAACGGTGACGTTGGCAGCCAGCCAGTCACACGGGAGGTGACCACATGACGACTCTGCTCGACCCTACCAACGAACGACGCGTGCAGACCATGGAGCGTGTCGGTCGTCCCGAGTCGCTCAACGGATTGGTGGTCGGCCTGCTTGACATCTCCAAGCCGCGCGGCGACGTGTTCCTCGATCGCCTCGAGCAGCGGCTCTCGGAGATGGGTGCCGATGTGCGCCGCTTCAAGAAGCCCACGTTCACCAAGCCCGCGCCGGTCGATCTGCGCCACGAGATCGCCACGCAGTGTCAAGTGGTGATCGAAGCGCTTGCCGATTGAGGCAGTTGCACGTCGTGCAGTGTGCACGACATCGTGGATATCGAGAAGCGCGGAGTTCCCGCAGTGTTCGTCGCGTCAGCCGAGTTCGTGTCGGCGGCCGATGCGCAGTCGAAGTCGCTCGGCTTTCCTGAGGTGGCGCGAGTGTTCACTCCGCACCCCATCCAAGATCGCACCGACGACGAGATGCGCGCCTACGCCGACGCCGCACTCGATGAAATCGTTGCCACCGTCACTCGCCAGCGAACCTGATCAGACCTCGCAGGCGATGCCGTCCTTGTCGGCGTCCAACCGCGTGTTGCGTGCGTACACATCGGGGTTCACGACGGGTAGCGGACCCGTCGACGTGGTCTTCTTCCCCTTGTCCACCACATCGGCGACCCGACTGACTCCGCTCGGATAATCCTTCCGCAACGCCTTGCAGTTGGAGTACTTCTTCGGCGGTTGCACCGCGGTCGAAACGACACCCAGCCACTTATAATCAGTCGCGAGTACAACAAAGAGTTTTCCGCTCGCAGAGCCAAACTTCGTCCGTTCGATTGAAAGAGAGTGTCGACTTCGCTGAACCGTCCGGACTGACATCGGCGCCAGACCCGAGTCGAGTTCACCTCGTTCGACTTCATACAAGGATTGGGGGCCATTCGGATCGAAGAGAGCGAGGTAAGTAACTCCAGCGTTAGGAAGCGGGGGCAACTCGACGCTTACTTCAGTCGTCGTGAGCTCGATGATCGACTCACTCTCGACCATCTGTGAAACGGTTTCATAAGTTTGACCCGACGGTGCGACGTAACCGTCAGTCGGAGTCGGTTCGCTCGGAAGAGTTGGCTCGATTGGGTTCGTCGGCGTGGTCGGGTCTGTTGGTGTCGTCGGCGGTGGGTCGGGCACTGGAGGAGGCGTGACAGTGGCACTGTCGAGTGGTTGACCACCAACGAGAGTCCATGTTTCGTTTCCATCGTCACCGATTTGCCGGAACGTGTTGTCCGTGGGCGTGTACACGACATTCGGACCGTGGACACCAGCAACGTTTCCCGTCGAGTCTGCTGGCGACTGAAGGACCAGCGAACACCCCGCTGGACAGCCCATGTAGTCGATCGGCATCACTCCGCCGAAGCACCCCTCCTGACAGACGATGACACCATGTACAACGCCGCTGTTGTCCACTACTGCGTAGCCACAAGTGTCAGCACATGATGGGGAAGACGGGGCTGGGCTCGAATTCTCGCCCGATACCGGACCTCCGGAGGGCGGCGCACCGGCTCCTCCCGGAACGCCGGTGCCAGGACCGCTCGGAGACGGCGGACCCCCGTCTGCTGTCAACGGACCTGAACCAACGGTGCAGCTCGCAACAACTATCACTGCCAGGACACTCAGTCGAAACAACCGCATGATCGATCCACCTTTCACCCGCGCTCACACCCTACGGAACGAACCGAACGACGTGAAATGTGCCGCTACACCGTTTTCCCTCCGTCTTCAGCGCCGCGACAGTCAGAGTTCACCCGACTGACCAGCCGCAAACCATCTGAGTTGGCATGATTGAAGCGATGCGTCGCACCAAGATCGTTGCCACCCTCGGACCAACCAGTCAGAACATCGTGGCCCAGCTCGTGGAGGCCGGTGCCTCCGTGGCGCGCATCAACTGCTCGCACATGACCACCGATGAAGTGGGTGCCGCCGTGCGGTCGGCCCGCGAGCAGTCGGACACGGTGTCGATCCTGGTCGACATCCAGGGTCCGAAGTTGCGGCTTATCGACGGCATCGACGCAACCGGCGATGAAGTGACGTTGTGGCAGAGCGGGCACGGCCCGGGCCCCAACGTGGGTTTCGATCCGCACGCGATCGGCGTGAAGGTGGGTGAGCGAATTCTCGTCAACGACGGTCGCATCGAGCTGTCGGCCCTCGAAGTCGCCGCGCACATGGTGCGCGCTCGTGTGGTGCGTGGCGGAACGGCGCAGGGTCGCCGTGGTGTGAACCTTCCCGACACCGATGTGAAGGTCGAGATGTATTCGTCCAAGGATCGCGCCGACATCGCGGCGGCAGTAGCAGCCGGGGTCGACTGGATCGCGTTGTCGTTCGTGCAGCGAGCCGAAGATGTTCACGAAGCACGGCGCATGGTGCCCGAAGGCGTTCGCATCCTGTCGAAGATCGAGCGGCCGCAGGCGCTCGCGGTTCTCGACGAGATCTGCGAGGCGTCCGACGCGGTGATGGCGGCGCGCGGTGACTTGGGTGTGGAGATTCCGTTCGCTCGGCTTCCCGTGGCGCAACGGACGATCGCGCTCGCTGCCCTGCGCGCGGGCATCGTGTCGGTGTGTGCAACCGAAATGCTCGAGTCGATGATCACCGGTTCACGCCCCACGCGAGCCGAGGTTTCCGACGTCACCAACGCCGTGCGCGACGGATTCGACTGCGTGATGCTGTCGGCCGAGACGGCGATCGGTCACGATCCGATCGGCACGGTGAAGGCGATGGCGGCGATTCTCACCGAGGCCGACTCGGTCGATCGGATTCGCTCACCCTTCGCCGACACGCACCCCGACTCAGCGGCCGTGGCGGCGGCCACCGCGGCGTTGGCGGCTCGCTTGAAGGCCAAGACGATCCTGGCGGTCACGTTCACCGGGCACAACGCCGAGTTGTTGGCCGCGTGTCGCGCGCCGTCACAGATCATCGCGGCCACAGCCGATCGTCGGGTGGCCACGCGACTGATGGCGCGCTACGGAGTCACACCGGTCCTCGCACCGCGACCACACTCCACCGACGAAGCCATCGACTTGGCCGTGCAGTCGGCCAAGCGGGCCGGGCTGGTGAGTGACGGTGAGTTGATCGTGGTGTGCCTGTCGCGCACATCGCCCCGCAGCGACACCGACACCATCTACGTCTACCGCGCCTGACCCTCATCACTCGTTCATGTGTGCGTGAGTGCGTTGTGGTTCTGGTGGCGATTTTCAACCCATAGGGTTGAAAATCGCCACCAGAACACCGGCCAGAACACCGACCAGAACCACAAGCCGGATCTCCTACGGGAGGTGGATGGTGGAGGTGGATCGGTCGAGGTGAATGAGGCCTTCGGTCGCCAACGCCGACACCAATCGTTCCGCCACATCGCGCGGTCGATCCATCACCTTCGGAACATCCTTCATCCGCACACTTCCCTCGCCCAAGGCCTTGATCAATCGACCACGCGCTTGCCGATCGGATCCTTCGAAACGGCCCTGCGGCACGCTCACTCCGGCCGAACCCACGGCCGGGTCGTCACCCTCACCGCGCCACGCGCAGAACTCGAACCACGGACACTCGTCGCACGACGGCACCGGCCGACACACCGTCGCGCCCAAGTCCATGAACGCTTGGTTCCACAACCACGCCGTTCCCTCGGCCAGCAACTCGTCGGCCGCCACTTGCGCCCGCTTCGGAGTGAGCCTCTCACCCTGCAGCCGTGCGAGCACTCGCGCGATGTTCGTGTCGACCACCGCCACGTCGTACTCGAATGCGAAGGCCAGCACCGCTCGTGCGGTGTACGCACCCACGCCCGGTAAAGCCAACAACGCATCGAGCGAACCGGGAACCTCTCCCTCGTGTTCGCGCACGATCACACCGGCCGCCGCGTGCAAGTTGCGAGCACGACGCGGGTAACCGAGCCCCTGCCACAGCCGCAACACATCGCCCAACGACGACTCGGCACAGTCACGCGGCGTGGGGAACGCCTCCATGAACGCGCCCCACTTCGGGATCACACGACCCACACCGGTCTGCTGAAGCATGACCTCGCTCACCAACACGGCCCACGGATCGCGAGTGCTGCGCCACACGAACTCGCGCAGGCGCGGAGTGGCCCAGCCCAGTAGCGCGTCCTGCTGAACGCGCACGTCGTCGGTCAGGCTTCGCCCCATGCGGCATTGGTGTCGTACGGCCGCTCACGCGACGGCGCGAACTCGCGCTTCCACACCATCACACGACGACGGAAGTAACACACTTCCTTGCCGTCCTGATTCCAGGCCTTGGTCTCGACCGTCACCACACCGCGATCGTTCTTCGACTTGCTCTCCTGCACGTCGAGAACGCGGGTCTCGGCGTGGATCGTGTCGCCGTGGAACGTGGGCGACTTGTGCTGCAACGTCTCGACTTCGAGATTCGCGATGGCCGCACCACTCACGTCGGGCACGCTCATGCCGAGCACGAGCGAGTACACGAGGTTGCCCACCACCACGTTGCGACCCTGAACGCTCTTCGACGCGAACCAGTCGTTGGTGTGCAACGGGTGATGGTTCATCGTGATCATGCAGAACAGGTGATCGTCGTACTCGGTGATGGTCTTGCCGGGCCAATGGCGATACACGTCGCCCACCTGGAAATCTTCGAGACAACGGCCGAAGGGACGCTCATGAACGGTCATGAGGGCAACTTACCGCTGGTCGGCCGGCGGCTCCCCATTCGTCCACTCGCGAGTGGGGTCGTGCACCTCGGGCTCTTGCGGGGGCATCGGAATCTCCCGTGTGCGCTCGCGGGCCGGGTAGCGCTCGGAGAAGTCGAGGATGTTCTCCTCGGAGCTTCCGACCGCCGCCACCACGTCGCGCAGCGGCTCGAGACGATCCTTCGAGATCGACCACGGTCCGACTCGCAACGACAGATACGAGCCACCACCCACGACGATGGGCAGCCAGTACTGCGCGATGCGGTACGACACCACACCCACCACCGCCGTCGCGCGCGGCAAGCCGAAGCCCACGATCACCGGCACGTACACACCCTCCACCACACCGAGCCCGCCGGGAGTGAGCGGGACCGCGGCCAGAACGTTGGCCAAGCCAAACGCGACGATGAGACCATCGATGGGCAGGTCGCCACCGAACGCGCGCAAGAACACCCACAGCGCCGCTGCATCGATGAGCCAATTGAGTGTGGCCCACATCACGAGTCGGCGGAGCAGTGGTCGATCTTCCGACAGTTCTTGCATGCGAGCCGCGATATGACGAACCGCTTCGCCCGCGCGATCTTCGTTCATGTGTAGCTTGCGAGCGATCGCGCGCAGCAACTTCTCCGACCGATGCTGGCCCTCGATGAGACCGAAGATGATCGCCGCCGCGATTCCCATCAGGATGATTCCGGCGATGGCCGCCGTTCCGTACACCGGGTTCACACCGCGCAACGGAATCGACACCACCAACCCGAACCACAGCACGAAGTTGAGGACCACTGCCGACGCAAGGCCCGCCGTCGCGAGTGCGAACCCCGCATCAGGTCCGGGGACGTTCGACACCGTGAGCAATCGATAGCCGAGAGCCGAACCAGCGGCACTTCCACCCGGCACCAAACTCGACAACGCACGCGTCGACAACTGAATACGGAACATCCGCCACAACGACAGGTGCGCGCCCACCGGCCCCAAGGCGTGACGAGTCATCACCGAGTAGCACAGGAGCGCACCGAACGACAGCACGAGGCCCACCACGAGCAGACCGGGCTTCACCTCTCCCAATTGATCGACAGCATTCCGCAATCCGGGGATGTTGAGGATGATGAAGTAGACGACGGCAACGGTGGCCACGACCTTGAAGGTGCGGGCCGCGGCCCGACGACGACCGGCCGCACGTTCGGCGGGCGTGCGCTTGGCCCGACCCTCGCCGACGCCCGTCCCTCCCGCGTCCGTCATACCTGTTTCCTAGCAGTTCCGGCCGACTCGGCCGGGTGGTTGCGCATCAGGCCGTGGCCTCGAGGACATCGGTGAGCAGTCGATCGAGGAGCGGTTGCGTGTCGTGCACCCACTTGCCGAGGTGAACCACCACGGTGTCGCGCCGCGGATCGACGATCATGCGCTGGCCCTCGTAACCGAGTGCAGCCGACACACCCGACATCGATTTCCAGATCCACCAGTGAGATCCGTACCCGTGGTTGGTTTCCGGATCGGCCGCGTGCTGACGCTTCGCACCGGCGACCCACTCGCGAGAGAGGAGTCTTGCACCATCCCATTCGCCGTCGCGCAAGTAGAGGTAACCGAACTTCGCGAAATCGCGAGCCGTCGCGTACACGTACGACGAGCCGATGAAGGTGCCGGCGGCGTCGAGTCGCGCGGTTGCACTCGTCATTCCGATGGGCGCGAACAACCTCTGCTCGACGAACGACGTGATGTCGTGCGTGGTGGCGATCGTCTGCGCGACGATGCTCGAGACGATGTTGGTGGTGCCCGACGAGTAGTTCCAGACCGATCCGGGTTCGTGCTTGACCGGACGCGACTTGGCGAACGATGCGACATCATCGGCCCCCGAGCCGAACAGCATGTCAATCACATGCGGTACCGGCGCGTTCTCGCCGGCCACGTACTCCTCCACGAAATCGAGACCGTCGCGCATCTGCAACAGGTTCCCGAGCGTGATGTTGCGACGATCGTCGTTCGACCACTCTGCTACCGGAGCCGGCGCCGAGGGATCGAGCCGTTGTTCGTCGACGAGGAAACCAACCAAGGCGTGCGTGATGCTCTTGGCCATGCTCCACGAAATGAGAGTGGTGTCGGCATCGACGGGACCACCTGGGCCGAACGGCGTGTCGGGCTGGACGCCGTAGCGCTCGTGCACGACGCGACCACGATGCACCACCACGAGGGCGAGCGATGCGCCGTGAGTGTCGGACGACGGCTCGTCGAACAACTGATTGCTCGCCGTGATGAGCCGCGCCGGATTGGCCACCGTCGACACGTCGCCGTCGGGCCACTGGTGTGTGGGCCACGGAACTCCGACCGGTTGGGTCACAACGAGCTCCTCTTCGCCGTCACATCGAGTGAACTCAACTTGCCTGGAACATTGGGGGCCGGACCCGACGCGATGCGCACCGCTTCTTCCGGTGTGCGCGCAACAGCGGCGATTCGTCGGGATTGCGGTGCGACGAATCCCGACTCGACCACGTGATCGAGGGCCGCAAGCAACGGACCGTAGAAGCCGGTGCCGTCGAGGAACACGAGCGGTTTGGTGACGAGACCCAACTGGTTCCAGGTGAGGATTTCGAACGCTTCGTCGAATGTTCCGAAGCCGCCGGGCATCACGATGAAACCCGCGGCGAGTTCGGCCATGCGCGCTTTGCGTTCGTGCATCGACTCGACCATGTCGAGCACGGGCAGGCCGGTGTGGGCGGTCTCGGCCCGCACGAGGTGCTCGGGGATCACGCCGTGCACATGGCCACCCGCCTCCAGCACCGCATCGGCCACGATGCCCATCAGCCCGATTCGGCCGCCGCCGTACACCAGACCGAATCCGGCCCGGGCGATCTCGGTGCCCAGGCGCCGCGCCTCGTCGGCGAATTCGGGCCGGGCCCCCGAACTCGAACCGCAGTAGACGCAGATGAGCCCGGACATGAACCCATGTTCCCACACCGGCGCCAAATGGCCCGGAGGTGACGCACGACCGGGTGGACGAACGGGGTCACCACTTCGGGGTGGTCGAAGGCCCACCAGTAGCGTTCTCGCCGATGAGCACCACCGTCGCCCCCGACCTCCAGACCGCTGCCGATGTGATCGATCTTGCGTCGCGCGCCGTCGGCAAAGCCCTTCGTCATCTGTCCGAGATCGGTGGCCCCGACAAGCACCAAGTACTGGCCTACGACCTCGCGCACGCAGCGTCGGCGGTCGAGACCGCGCGTTCGCTGCTCGACTACGGCGCCAAGGGCAACCACGAAGGTCTCATCACCTGCGCGTACACCGCCGACATGGCGCACGATCTCATGGGCAAGTTCCTCGGTCGCGAATCGCTGTGGGGTCTTGAGCGTGGTGCGCTCGACTCCGCATTGTCGTTCATCGGTACATATCGCGATCCGGACTTCGTGGCGTCGCTCGCCGATGTTCAGGGTCCGCGTCACCTCGACGAGGAGTTCGAGATGGTGCAGGACACGTTCCGGTCGTTCGCCGAGAAAGTGATCGCGCCGCGCGCCGAGCACGTGCACCGTTTCAACGAGGACGTTCCGGAAGAGATCATCAGTGGTCTCGCCGAGATGGGTGCGTTCGGCTTGTCGGTGCCGAGCGAGTACGGCGGGTTCTCCGAAGGTGGCGAAGGTGAATACCTCGCCATGGTCGTGGCCACCGAAGAGTTGAGCCGTGGTTCGCTCGGTATCGGCGGTTCGCTCATCACGCGTCCCGAGATCCTCACCCGCGCGCTCGTGAAGGGTGGCACCGAGGCGCAGAAGCAGGAGTGGCTGCCCAAGTTGGCCACCGCCGAAGTGATGGTCGCGGTTGCCGTGACCGAGCCCGACTACGGCAGCGACGTGGCTGGCCTCAAGGTGACCGCCACGCCGGCCGAAGGTCCCGACGGACAGTCCGGTTACGTGATCAACGGTGTGAAGACGTGGTGTACGTTTGCCGGCCGCGCCGACGTGTTGATGTTGCTCGCGCGCACCAACCCCGATCGCTCGCTCACGCACAAGGGTCTGAGTCTTTTCATCGTGCCGAAGCCGCGCGGCGAAGCCCACGGTTTCGAGTTCACGCAGAACGTTCGCGCCGATGGCTCGGTGGGAAAGATGGAAGGCCGCCCGATCGACACCATCGGTTACCGCGGTATGCACTCGTACGAGATCGCTCTCGACAACTGGTGGGTGCCCGCTACCAATCTCATCGGTGAAGAGAGTGGGCTCGGCAAAGGCTTCTACTACCAGATGGAAGGTTTCGAGAACGGTCGTCTGCAGACGGCCGCGCGCGCGGTGGGCGTGATGCAGGCCGCGTACGAAGCCGCTTACGACCACGCGCACAACCGCAATGTGTTCGGGAACAACATCGCCGAGTACCAACTCACGAAGGTGAAGTTGGGTCGCATGGCGGTGCTCATCCAGGCCGGTCGCCAGTTCAGCTATCAGGTGTCGAGGTTGATGGCCAAGGGCGAGGGTGCCATTGAGGCGTCGATGGTGAAGGCGTACGTGTGCAAAGCCGCCGAGTGGGTCACGCGCGAAGCCATGCAGATTCACGGCGGGTACGGCTACGCCGAGGAATACAGCGTGAGCCGGTTGTTCGTGGATGCGCGCGTGTTGAGCATCTTCGAAGGTGCCGACGAAACCTTGTGCCTCAAGGTCATCGCCCGCCGCCTCGTCTCGTAATCAAGACCGGTTACGACAGAACGATCACGGCATAGTCGCCGTTCTCGAACGCGTCACCTTCCCAGTTCTTCCACGCGCTCACGAGTGACAGCCCGTTGGCTTCACCATCGGCGATGAACTGCTCGGCGTGATACGAGTCGTCGTTCGACTCCTGCGACCAGCCACAAACGAGCAAGCCGTGTGGTGCGAGTAGCTGCGCCAGGTTGGCGACAATTCGCTCTTGCTCGCCGGGCCGGCAGAAGTTCGGAATGTTGCCGGCCATCACGACGAGGTCGAACCTCGTCAATGTCGTAAAGGCCACGAGATCAGTCGCGTGCCATTCGATGTCGGAGCGCTTGCGACGAGCACGGTCGATCATGTCGGGATCGAGATCGACTCCGACCACACGATGGCCGCGATTCGCGAGTTCGATTCCGAGACGCCCCGTGCCGCAACCAGCATCGAGAACGGTGAGGGTGCCACCGTCGAAGTGATCGCGCGAGAGACGTGACACCGCATCGGCTTCACCATGGACCGACTCACCCCGCGCCGCCATCGATTCCCATCGCGCGTCGTACTTGTCGAGATCGACCGACCGCCGCCACTCGACCCAACGCGCCGACACCATCTCCCCCGGCACACCGGCACTCGACGCATCGGGCGGCAAAGGTGTCACAGGAGGTCGAGGAGGGAAGTGAGGCGGAGGAACGCTGCGCCTTCGTGGTCGTCGTACGGATCGAGCAACACCGGCAACAACCCCGCGTTACGCGCCCCGTCCACGTCCATCGTCACGCTGTCGCCTACGTACGCCACGCGCGACCGATCGATTCCGGGCAACGCCGCCATCCCGAAATCGAAGATACGCGGATCGGGTTTGGCCACACCCACCACGTGACTGTCGACCACTACCCGCACCGGAACGCCCGCACCCTCGCCCACCTGACATACACCCGAGCGCGCCAAGACCGACTCAATCTGACCCATGGCGTTGCTCACCACACCGATCGGCACCTGCCGCTCGTGCAACGCACGCAACGCCTCGACGCTGTCGCGCAACGGATGACGCCAGGTGTGCGCGTTACGCGTCCGCCCGAGAACCTCGGCCGCCTCGGCCCGATCCTGTTCGGACACACCGGCTACCGCCACGTATTCGGCGTTGTACACCGACCAATCCGACTCGGGTGATCCGGCCCGCGACTTGGCCGCCATCCCGGCGTAGTGCGCACGGTGATACACGTCGAGATCGGAGCTCGCTCCGTAGTACGCCAACAACGGCGCCAGCACGTGCGGGTCGGGAATCACGAAGATGCCGCCCGCGTCGAAGAGCACCGCATCCACCTCGTGCCCATGAATGACGACGGAACTAGCCACGCACCCAGGGTAGGGCGTACCCTCGCACCGTGCGCAGTGCCCGTGACTTCTTCAAACCGCTCGCCGTCGGCGCCCCCGAACCCGTCCGCGAGATCCCCTTCCGCCCCAGCAGGATGATCCACTTCTTCCCGCCGTCCAACGAGAAGATGGTGTCGAAGCTCCCCGAGATCGTCCCCACCGTCGACATCCTCCTCGGCAATCTCGAAGACGGCGTTCCGGCCACCGACAAGGAAGCCGCGCGTGCCGGTCTAGTGAAAGTGGCTCAGACCGTTCCGATGGGCAGCACACAACTCTGGACGCGCGTCAACAGTCTTGACTCGCCGTGGGCGCTCGACGACCTCACCGCCATCGTCACCGAAGTGGGTGACAAATTCGACGTGATCATGATCCCCAAAGTCGAGGGACCCGAAGACATCCACTACGTCGATCGTCTGCTCGCTCAACTCGAAGCCAAGGCCGGGCTGAAGGAGCCGCTCCTCATTCACGCGATTCTCGAAACCGCACGCGGAGTCGCCAACGTCGAAGAAATCTGCGGCGCGTCACCGCGCATGCAAGGCCTCTCGCTCGGACCGGCCGACCTCGCGGCCAATCGCCGTATGAAGACCACGCGCGTGGGCGGCGGACATCCCGACTATCTCGTACGTCAAGACCCCAACCCGTCCGACCCCAACGCGCCGCGCACGATCTTCCAGCAGGATTTGTGGCACTACACGATGGCACGCATGGTCGACGCTTGCGTGATGCACGGCATCCTCCCCTTCTACGGGCCGTTCGGTGACATCAAGGACACCACCGCCTGTGAAGACCAGTTCCGCAACGCGTATCTGCTGGGTTGCGTCGGTGCGTGGTCGTTGCACCCGGTTCAGATCGACATCGCGCGTCGCGTGTTCAGCCCGCGTCCGAGTGACGTGGCCCACGCGATGCGCGTGATCGACGCCATGGGCGACGGCACCGGCGCCATCATGCTCGACGGCAAGATGGAAGACGACGCGTCGGTCAAGCAGTGCAAGGTGGTCGTGCAGTTGGCGCGCGAACTCGCCGCACGCGATCCCGAACTCGCCCAGTCCTACGGTTTCTGATCTCGATTTCGAAAAGGAGTCGCCATGTCCGACCTGCGTCCTCGCCGTTCCGTGCTGTACATGCCCTCGTCCAACGCGAAGGCACTCGAGAAGGCCAAGACAATTCCCGCTGATGCGCTCATCTTCGATCTGGAGGACGCCGTCGCACCCGACGCCAAGCCCGCCGCTCGAGCCAACGCCGTGGCGGCTGCACAGAGCGGTGCGTACGGACATCGCGAAGTGACCATCCGTTGCAACGGCGTCGACACGCAGTGGGGCGCCGACGACATCGCCGCGGCCGCCAAGTCGGGTGCGTCGGCCGTGGTGATCCCCAAGATCGCCGACACCGAGCAACTCGACGCCGTATCGCAACATCTCACCGCAGCCGGAGCGCCCGCCGACATGAAGATCTGGGCCATGGTGGAAACGCCCACCGCCATCTTCAACGCTCGTGCGATCGCCGCTCACCCGCGCGTGGCCGTGCTGATCATGGGCACCAACGACTTGGCCAAAGAACTGCGTGCCACTCAAGTTCGTGGACGTTCTCCGCTCGTTCCCCATCTCGCCACCGCTCTGCTGGCGGCCCGCGAAGCCGACAAGCTCATCCTCGACGGCGTATTCAACGACGTGAAGGATCTCGATGCCTTCCGCGCCGAATGCGAACAGGGAATGCACATGGGCTTCGACGGCAAGACCCTCATCCACCCGGGCCAGGTCGACATCTGCAACGAGGTGTGGGCTCCCACCGATGCCAATGTCGACTACGCGCGTCGCGTGATCGCCGCGTTCGACGAAGCACAGGCCGAGGGACGCGGTGTGATCACTGTCGACGGTCGCATGATCGAGAACCTTCACGTCGACAACGCGCGGCGCGTGTTGTCGGTTCAGGCGGCCATCGACGCCCTAGGGTGAACACATAGCCCTCCACAAGCAGACCGGATTCGGTCTCGTCAGGGGCACGCTTGGACTCATCGTCGGCATCGTGACCGGCCTCGTGGTCGTGGGCAACGACGACGAAGCCCCGAAGTACAACTTCATCTCGGTCACCACGGCCGCCGCCCCGAGCACCACCACACTCGCGATCGTGAGCGACGACGCGCTCACCGTGGCGCCGGGTGACAGTGATTCCGCGGTCGACATCGACGAGCCCGTCGTGCTCGATGATTCGCCGTACGACGCCATCACGAAGATGCCGCCTGTATTGCCGCTCATCAAATGCGACCGCAGCACGACGGTTCGCCTGGTGCAAGAACTCCTGGTGGCTCTCGGTAACGACGTGCGGGTGGACGGCGACCTCGGACCCGACAGGCAAACCGCTGTCGCCACGTTCCAGGGGGAGAACAACTTCACCGTGGATGGCATTGTCGACGGACCCACGTTCGATCTCCTGTGCACGAGCGCGCCGGGCGATCTCTGCACCGACTGATTTCTGTAGCCGCTGACTCGCGACGCGTTACAGAGTGCTGGCGAACAAGTCGAGCGTGCGCGCGAACGCCGTGGCCGCCGCCGACGCGTCGTACACATCGGGGCGCGTGTCGTTAAAGAACGCGTGATCGGCAGCGGCGTGAACGTGCAGCGTGACGTCCTTGCCGAACGACTTCAACTGCGATTCGAGCGCGCTCACCGCAGCGGGTCCGGCGAAGCCGTCCTTCTCGGCGTACTCGCCCACCACCTTGGCCGAGAGCTTCGACCAATCGGGCTGCGCCTCGGGCCACGGAATCACGCCGTAGTACGGAGCCGCGGCCGCCACGGCATCGGGGCGCTGGGTGGCCAACACCAAGGTGAGCCCGCCACCCATGCAGAAACCGACCACACCCACCGAGGTGCGCCCGGTCTTGGCTTGCAGAAAATCCACCGCGCCACCGAGATCCTTGGCGGCCTTCTCCAGATTGAGCGCCATCATCAACTTGCCGGCTTCGTCGGGTTCGAACGACGCGCGTCCGTGATACAGATCGGGCGCGAGGGCGGTGTAGCCCTGGGCCGCGAATCGATCGGCCACGTCTTGGATGTGCGGCACGAGACCCCACCACTCCTGAATGACGATCACACCCGGACCACCACCGTCGGCGAGGTAGCCCTCGCAGGTTCCACCGTTCGATGCGAAAGAAACTCGTTCACCCATGCGCGAGACCGTAGCAAGATCACGGTGACAGGCGTCAACCCTTTGTCCTGTATCAAAGAGCGGTTTGTTCAGTCGATGGTGTGACGAATAATATTTGGGTATGACCAGCCTCGAATCTCGTCCGTCCGACGCTCTCGTCAACGACCGCACCCACGTGTTCCACTCGTGGTCGGCCCAAGGGCTCATCAGCCCGATCGTGGTCGCCGGCGCCGAAGGCAGTTGGTTTTGGGACGACCACGGCAAACGCTACCTCGACTTCTCGAGTCAGTTGGTGAACGTCAACATCGGACACCAGCACCCCAAGTTGGTGGCCGCCATTCAAGAGCAGGCCGCGCGCTTGTGCACCATCGCACCCATTCACGCCAACGATGCTCGCAGCGAAGCCGCTCGTCTCATCACCGAGCGCGCGCCCGGCGATCTCGACATGGTGTTCTTCACCAATGGTGGCGCCGAAGCCACCGAGAATGCGATGCGCATGGCGCGTCTGCACACCGGACGCCTGAAAGTTCTCACCACGTACCGCAGCTATCACGGCGCTACCGCCGGCGCGATTCAGGCCACCGGCGATCCGCGTCGTTGGCCGAGCGAACCCGGCATGCCCGGCATCGTGAAGTTCTGGGGTCCGTATCCGTACCGTTCGGCGTTCCACAGCACCGACGACATTCAAGAGACGCAGCGCGCACTGCAGCACCTGCGCGACGTGATCATGGTGGAGGGCCCCAAGACCGTGGCCGCGATCATGCTCGAAGCCGTGGTGGGCACCAACGGCATCCTCGTGCCGCCGCCCGGTTATCTCGATGGCGTGCGCTCCATCTGCGACGAGTTCGGCATCGTGTTCATCGCTGACGAAGTGATGTCGGGCTTCGGTCGTTGTGGTGAGTGGTTCGCCGTCGACGCCTGGGACGTCGTTCCCGATCTCATCTGCTTCGCCAAGGGTGTCAACTCGGGTTACATCCCGTTGGGCGGCGTGATCATCAGCCGTCGCATCGCCGACACCTTCAAGGAGCGCCAGTTCCCGGGCGGACTCACCTACTCGGGCCATCCGTTGGCGTGCGCCTCGGCGGTTGCGAGCATCAACATTTTCGAAGAGGAAGGCATCATCGACCACGCGCGTCATCTCGGTCGCAACGTGATCGGACCCGAACTCGAGAAGTTGAAGGCCAAGCATCCGAGCGTGGGTGATGTGCGCGGTATCGGCGTGTTCTGGGCCATCGAATTGGTGAAGAATCGCGAGACGCGCGAGCCGCTCGTGCCGTTCAACGCCGCCGGCGAGGCCAACGCGCCCATGGTCGAACTCATCGGAGCCTGCAAGGCCCGCGGCCTGTGGCCGTTCACGCACTTCAACCGCATCCATGTGGTTCCGCCGCTCACCACGAGCGACGACGAAATGCGTCAGGGCATCGCGATCATCGACGAGGTACTCAGCCTGGCCGACGCGCGCTACACCGGCTGATCCCACACGCAGTGCGTGTATGTGGCTCGGTGAACCGGTGTTCTGGTGAGGATTTTTCACCCTGGGGGTGAAAAATCCTCACCAGAACACCCAACCCGAACAACGGGGTTAGCGAGTCGTGAGGTAGACGCCCACCAGGGCGACACCCAGGCCGGCTACGGCCAACGCGCCGAGGCGCTCATCGAACAACAGCGCACCTTCCAGCGTGCTGAGGGCCGGCGTCAAGAAGAACAAACTGCTCACCCGCACCGTGGCGCGCCTCTGCAGCAACCACAACATGATGAGCACCGCGGCGATCGACAGCACACCAACCGCCCAGAGCAACGACCACCAGAAACGCGCGGTGAGTTGAACCTCGAATCCTTCGTGCACGACCGACCCGATGCCCAACACGACGGCCGCTGACGCGTACTGAACAGCGGTGCCGCGCAACAACGGCATCGTGCCGCCTTTGGCCCGCTGAACCAAAGTGCCGGTGGCCATACCGAGCACCGACAAGACCATCGCCACGATCGCACCGGCCGTGATGCCTCTCACACCGGCTTCCAAGCGGTCGATCACGACTGCCACTACCCCACCGACACCGAGGCCAACTCCGATCCACTGCATCGAAGAGAGGCGCTCACGAAGGATGACGAGCGCACCCACCGACGTGACGACGGGGTGCAGGCCCGCGATCAACGCCGACAGTCCCGACGGCAATCCCCAACTGGCTGCGATGAACACGCCACCCAAATACACCGCGTGCAGACCCAGACCAGCCGTGGCCGCCCACTGCGTATCGGAACGCGACAGTTTCGGGGCACCCGTCGCCGCGGCAACCAACCACAAGATGGCCGCGGCGGCCACCATGCGAAGAAAGAGGAACGTGAGCGCTCCGGCATCACGCGTGGCGAAGCGGGCCACGATGAAACCCGTACTCCATAAGAGCACGAAAAGAACTGGCGCGAGGTTCTCCGGAGAAACGCGAAGCGGGCGGGCCGAAGCCCGCCCGCCTGCATTCTCCGAAGGAGAGGCCTGATCGATCAGGCGCCGCCTTCCTTCAACTCAACGGTGATCGGCTTGTAGCTCGAACCGATGACGTTGACGCCGAGCGACTGCAACAGCGCCATGGCCTCGGTCACGATGTCATTGGTGTACGCCTCGGCATCGGGAGTCTTGGTGAGCACGGTCGAACCCTCGAGGTTCTTGGTCTCCTGCGAGAGCTTCGCCGTGCGATCCCATGCGGCCGCATCGATCATTCCGGCTCCGCCCTTCGACGGCCAGATGAGCTTGTTGACCTCGTTCATCTGCCACAACTGGTGCGATGCACCGAGCTTCGAACCCTTGCTCACGACGATGTCGGCGCAAGCCTGAACGTTGTCGCGGCAGAAAGCCCAACCCTGAATCGAAGCGGCCACGAACTTCACGGCCGTCGCGCGGTAGGCCTCGTCGGCGAGACGCTCGCCCGATGCCCAGATGGCGTCTTGCAACATGCCAACGCCTTCTGCTTCGTACGAGACGACGTTGAAGTCTTCGGGTGTGTACAACGCACCGGTGTCGGGGTTGACGGCCTCGAGAACCTGGGCGTACTCGTTGTACGTCATGGCCTCGGCGGCGTCGATGTCACCAGCGAGCAGAGCAGCCATGTCGAACTGCTGCTGCACCAACTCGACATCGGCGGCCGGATCGAGACCGGCCTTGGTGAGTGCGGCGAAGATTTCGAACTCGTTGCCGAAGCCCCAGTTACCGATCTTCTTACCGGCGAAGTCGGCCGGCGAGGCGATGCCCTTGTCCTTGAACGACACCTGCAAGGTGCCCGAACGCTGGAAGATCTGGGCGATGTTCACGATGTTGGCACCGGCCTCGCGGCTGGCGAGAGCCTTGGGCACCCACGACAGAGCGAAGTCAACCGCGCCGTCAGCGAGCTGCTGCTGCGGAACGATGTCGACACCACCCTCGACGATCGCGACGTCGAGACACTGTGCGGCGTAGAAGCCCTGATCGATCGCGGCGTAGTAGCCGGCGAACTGGGCCTGGGTGAACCACTGCAACTGCAACTTGACCGGAGTGGTCGTTTCGCACTCTCCGGCGGGAGCAGCCGAACCACCACTCGACTCTTCGTCGTCACCACCGCACGCAGCGGCGACCAACGACAGAGCGACGAGACCGGCAGCGGCCGCCTTCCATCCCTTGATCCTTCTCATTCTGTTTTGCTCCTCCCCATGGGCTCTCGCCCTTGGTCTTGTGAACCGCGTCGAGTCAGCGACTCTTCTTGGCCCGTTTGGAACCTCCACCGGGTGTGGCGGCTCCCTCCAGCAGGCTGGAGATCACATAGAACGTTAGACCGAGCAGACATGCCCCCAGGACATAGGCCCAAGCCACGGCGTTCTTCGAATTGGCGATATTGCTGGCGATTCGACTTCCGAGTCCGTTTTGTGAACCACCGAAGTACTCGCTGACGAAGGCCGTGATGACCGACGCCGGCGCCGCGATCTTGAGCGCGGTGAAGAGATAGGGAACCGCATTGGGCACACGAACTTTGCGCAGGATGGCCACGTCACTGGCCGCGTACGAGCGCATGAGTTCGACATGGGTGGGACTCACCTGGGTGAGCCCGCGCGCGACGTTGACGAGCACGATGAAATACACGACCAGCGTGACCATGATGCGGCGCGGAACTTCGCTGGTGATGGCGAACATATTGTTGAGAACCGCCACGAGCACGAAGATCGGAATGGCGTTGAGAGCGATGGCGAGCGGCGTGACCAGATCGCTCAACACGCGATATCGACTGAGCACCAGGCTCATCACGATGCCGAACGCCGTGCCCACCAAGAGACCTACCAGCGCGTTGGTGCCCGACACCTTCGTGGCTCCCCAGATCAAGTCGAAGTTCTCGGTGAACTTCTGCCAGATCTTCGACGGCGGAGCGAGGAAGTAGGGCTTGAGATCGAAACCCTTGACCACGAGCTCCCAGAGCGCGATGAAGCCCACGCCGAACACCGCCGGCGGAAGCGCACTACGCGCGATGGAAGCGGCCCGTGAACTCACCGGTCTTCGATCCCCCGCACGTGCGCCGTCATCTCCACACCACGAAGCGCTTCACGCACCGCGGTGATGCCCGCGAAGAATGCCGCATCGTCGCGCGTGGCATCGGTGCGCTCGCCTTCGATGTCGACGTCGACGATCTTGGTGATGCGGCCGGGCCGCGGCGACATGACCACCACTCGATTCGACAAGTACACGGCCTCGGGAATTGAGTGGGTCACGAAGATCACGGTGCTGCCAGTGCGGCGACAGATGCTCAACAGCTCGCCCTGCATGTGCTCGCGCGTCATCTCGTCGAGAGCGCCGAAGGGTTCGTCCATGAGGAGAAGTTGCGGATGCACGGCGAGTGCGCGCGCGATGGCCACGCGCTGCTGCATGCCACCCGACAACTGCCACGGGAAGTGCTCGGCGAAATCGGCCAACTTCACGAGTTCGAGCATCTCGATCGCCCGCTCACGACGCTTGGCTTTGTCCCAGCCCTTCAACTCGAGCGGCAACTCGATGTTCTTGGCCACGCTGCGCCAATCGAACAGACCCGATTGCTGAAACGCCATGCCGTAGTCCTGATCGAGACGCGCCTGCTTGGGCGACTTGCCGTTGACGGCGATGTCACCCGAGGTGGGTTCGAGCAAATTGGCCACGAGGCGCAACAGCGTCGACTTGCCGCAGCCCGACGGGCCGATGAGCGACACGAACTCGCCCGACGCGATGGAGAGATCGACATCGACCAACGCGTCCACTTGATTGGACGAGCCGACATTGAAGATCTTCCCGACGTTGCGAATCTCGACGGCACTCATGTGGTGGCCTCCTTGGGGCGATTGCGCATCATGTAGATGTCGGCGAGGGTGACAAAGCCCGACATGGTCAGGCCGAGAAGAGCAGCGCCGAACACCGCGGTGAACACCTTGGCCGGGTCGCTGGTGGCTTCACGCGCGTACTCGATGATCAGACGGCCGATGCCACCTTTGAGGCCGGTGGAGATCTCGGCCACCACCACGCCGATCACGGCCGACGACGCCGCCAACTTGAGCGCGGGCACGATGAACGGAACGGCAGAAGGAAAGCGCAGTTTGAAGAGGGTCTGCGTCCACGACGCGGCGTAGCTGTTCATGAGCTCGACCGATGCGGCCGGTGGAGACGTGAGGCCACGCAGTCCACCCACGGCCACCGGGAAGAACGCGAGGAATCCGCCGAGCACCGACGCCGACAACCACCGCGGCCATTCCCACCCGAAGATCTCGAGCTTGCCGCCCCACGACACGACCAGCGGTGCGAGCGCGATGAGCGGAACCGTCTGCGACACCACGAGGTACGGAAGGATGCCGCGCTCGGCCACTTTGAAACGCGCCATGAGGATGGCCAGAAGAAGTCCGAGCACGGTTCCGATGAAGAAGCCCACCAAAGCGAGACGGAACGAGAACCACGCGCCGGCAAGCACCACCCGCCAGATGGCGCGACTCGAACCGCGCAGTTCCGGGTCGGCGTAACGCGACAGCATCTCCCACACGTGCGGCATGGCGTTGTCGTTGGAACGCGGTAGCAACTTCCAGCCGAAGATCTTCCCGCCGTCGGCCGGGCCGATCGCCTTGTAGACCTCCCACACCACCGCCACCAGAAGGAGCGACACCACGAACAACACCACGCGACGAAGACGGCGCTGGAGAGCCGAAGTGCGTTGCGGGGTGGTGACAGTGGCGGTCATGTACGTCAGCTCTTGGCCGTCACGTGTTCGGCGATGGCCGGAATGACCTTCTCGCCATAGGCCTGGAGTGTTTCGTCCTTGGCGTCGTGCTGCAGATAGATGGAGAACTGATCGACACCGAGTTCTTGCAACTGCTTGAGGCGCTCGATCTGGGTGCTCACCGGACCGACGATGCAGAAACGGTCGACGATCTCGTCGGGCACGAACGTGGTGTGCGTGTTACCGGCCTGACCGTGCTGGTTGTAGTCGTAACCCTGACGGCCCTTGATGTAATCGGTGAGCGCCTTCGGCACGTTGGAGTTCTCGCCGTAACGCTCGACGATGTCGGCCACGTGGTTACCCACCATGCCGCCGAACCAACGGCACTGTTCGCGCGCGTGCGCCAAGTGCTCGCTGCTTCCGTCGGTCACGTACGCCGGTGCGGCCACACAGATCTTGACGCTCTTCGGATCACGGCCGGCTGCTCTGGCGGCTTCGCGAACTGCGGAAATGGTCCATTCGGCGATGCTCAGGTCGGCCAACTGCAGAATGAATCCGTCGCCCACTTCTCCGGTGAGAGCCAAGGCCTTCGGGCCGTACGCGGCCACCCACACGTCGGCGCGCGACTTCGAGGCCCACGGCAGACGCAACGACGAGCCCTTGTAATCGACCGAACGACCGTTGGCGAGTTCGCGGATCACGTGAATGCTCTCGCGCAGAGTGGCCAAGGTGGTGGGCTTGCCGTTGGTGACACGCACCGCCGAGTCGCCGCGGCCGATGCCGATGACGGTGCGATTGCCGAACATCTCGTTGAGAGTGGCGAACGCACTGGCCGTCACGGTCCAGTCGCGAGTGGCCGGATTGGTGACCATGGGGCCGACGATCACGTTGCGCGTCTCGTTGAGAATCTGCGTGAAGATCGGGAACGGCTCCTCCCACAGGATGTGACTGTCGAAGGTCCAGACGTGGCTGAAGCCGAACGTTTCAGCCCGCTTGGCCAGATCGACCACGCGCGAGGCCGGTGGAGTTGTTTGGAGAACGACGCCGATGTCCACGAATCACCTGTTCTGCGGGAAGCCGAGATCGACTTTGCTCGTCCGCGGATCGGGCCAACGCGATGTGACCACCTTGCTGCGTGTGAAGAACTGGATGCCGTCGGGTCCGTACATGTGGAGGTCGCCGAACAACGAGGCCTTCCAACCACCGAACGAGTAGTACGACACCGGAACCGGAATCGGCACGTTGATGCCAACCATGCCCACGTTCACATCGAACTGGAACTGGCGAGCCACCCCGCCGTCACGCGTGAACAAGGCCGTGCCGTTGCCGTACTGGTTGTCGTTGATGAGCTGAAGTCCTTCTTCGTAACTCTTCACGCGAACCATCGACAGCACGGGTCCGAAGATCTCGTCGTCGTAGCACTTCATACCGGGCTTCACGTTGTCGATGAGGCTCGGCTTCAGGAAGAAACCATCGGACGGCGCACCGTTGCGACCGTCGACGAGAACCTTCGCGCCTTCGCCGGCGGCGTTGGCCACGTACGACGCGACCTTGTCGCGATGCTCGCTCGTGATGAGCGGTCCCATTTCCGAATCGGGTTCGGCACCCGGGCCCACCTTCACGTTGGGGATGCGATCCTGAACCTTCTTGGCGAGTTCGTCGGCGATGGTGTCGACCGCGAGAACGACCGAGACCGCCATGCAGCGTTCGCCGGCCGAACCGTACGCCGCACTCACGAGCGCGTCGGCCGCCATGTCGAGGTCGGCGTCGGGCAACACGAGCATGTGGTTCTTCGCGCCACCGAGCGCCTGCACGCGCTTACCGTTCTTGGTTCCGGTCTCGTAGATGTACTTGGCGATGGGTGTGGAGCCCACGAACGACACCGCCGCGATGTCGGGATGATCGAGCAGACGATCGACCGCGGTCTTGTCGCCGTGCACCACGTTGAAGCAACCGTCGGGAAGACCCGCCTGCTTGAGCAACTCGGCGATGAACATCGACGCCGACGGATCCTTCTCGGACGGCTTCAGCACGAATGTGTTGCCACACGCCAACGCGTTGGCGAACATCCACATGGGCACCATGGCCGGGAAGTTGAACGGAGTGATACCGGCCACCACACCGAGCGGCTGACGGATGTTGTACACGTCGACACCAGCCGAGGCCTGCTCGGAGTAGCCGCCCTTCAGTAGATTGGGAATGCCGCACGCGAACTCGATGTTCTCGAGACCACGCGCCACTTCACCGAGCGCATCCGACAGCACCTTGCCGTGTTCCTTGGTGAGCAGGCTGGCGATCTCCTTGCGGTTGGCCGCCACCAACTCGCGCATGTGGAACATGATCTCGGCGCGACGCGACAAGTTGGTTGCGCGCCAGGCTGGCAACGCGGCCTTGGCCACTGCGATCGCGTTGTCGATCTCGGAGATATCGGCGAAACCGACTTCACCTTGCACCTGTCCGGTGGCGGGGTCGTAGATCTTGCCGGAACGTCCGGACTTGCTGGCCACGGTGTGGCCGTCGATCCAATGGTCGATGCGATACATGTCGTTCTCTTTCTGGTTGCTCGTGCTCGGGGGAATCAGACGAGGTATTGCGAGAGGCCGCGCTTCACGTACTGGCCGTGACCCTTGCGACCGGTGTACTGATCGTTCTCGATGACGACCGCACCACGCGACAGCACGGTGTCGACCTTGCCGTCGATGACCCAGCCCTCCCAAGCCGAGTGATCCATGTTCATGTGGTGCTTGTCGTTGATGCCGATCTTGGTCTTGGTGTTGGGATCCCACACCACCACGTCGGCATCACTGCCGGGGGCGATGATGCCCTTCTTCGGATACATGCCGAACATGCGCGCGGGTGTGGTGCAGCACGTCTCGACCCAACGCTCGAGCGACAGTTCGCCGTTGACCACACCTTGGTAGATGAGTTCCATGCGGTGCTCCACACCACCGATGCCATTCGGAATCTTGGAGAAGTCACCCAGGCCGAGTTCTTTCTGATCTTTCATGCAGAACGGGCAGTGGTCGGTGGCCACCACGGCCAACTCGTTCATGCGCAAGCCCTTCCACAGGTCGCCTTGGTGGCCGTGGCCCATCTGACCCACGAAGTGCGGGTCGTGGTCGCGCGAACGCACCGGAGTGGAGCACACCCACTTCGCACCTTCGAAGCCCGGCTTACCGAGCGTCTCTTCGAGCGTGAGGTAGAGGTACTGCGGGCAGGTCTCGGCGAACACGTTGCGACCGGCGTGACGCGCGGCCGCGACTTCGTTGAGTGCATCGCCCGCCGACATGTGCACGATGTATAGCGGCACGTTGCCGGCCACGTGCGACAACACGATGGCACGGTGCGTGGCCTCGGCTTCGAGCGGCGACGGACGCGTGTACGAGTGGTAACGCGGATCGGTGTCACCGCGAGCAATCGACTGCTGCACGAGAACGTCGATGGCGATGCCGTTCTCGGCGTGCATCATGATCATCGCGCCGCACTCGGCCGCGGTCTGCATGGCGCGCAAGATCTGGCCGTCGTCCGAGTAGAAGACGCCGGGGTACGCCATGAACAACTTGAACGACGAAATGCCTTCGTATTCGGTGAGGTACTTCATGGCCTTGAGCGACTGCTCGTCGACGCCACCGATGATCTGGTGGAACGCGTAGTCGATGGCGCACTGGCCTTCGGCCTTGCGATGCCATTCGGCCAAGCCGTCGAACACGTTCTCGCCGTAACGCTGCACGGCCATGTCGACGATGGTGGTGACGCCACCCCACGCCGCCGCGCGCGAACCGGTTTCGAACGTGTCGGATGCGAACGTGCCACCGAAGGGCAGCTCCATGTGCGTGTGCACGTCGACACCGCCGGGGATGACGTACTTGCCCGTGGCATCGATGACCTTGTCGCAACCTTGCTCGGCGCCGGCGAACCAGCCCGGCAGACCGACTGCGGTGACGGTTTCACCATCGATGAGAACGTCCTGATCGTGGACGCCGGTGGGTGAAATCACCTTTCCGTTCTTGATGAGTGTCTTGCCCATGGCCCTCCCCTTCCCGTGTGCTGTGTGTCTGCTTCGATGTGTGTGCGAATGTCAGGGCTCGACGAGTTCGTCGTACGCGTCGGGACGGCGATCACGGTAGAACGCCCAGCGATCGCGGATCTCGAGCAACTTCTTCATGTCGAGATCGCGCACGATGAGCTCGGGCTTGTAGGGGTCGCCCACCTCGCCCACGAACTTGCCCTCGGGATCGACGAAGTAACTCTGCCCGTAGAAGTCGTTGGTGCCGAGCGGTTCGATTCCGACGCGATTGATGGCGCCGACGTAATAGATGTTGGCCACCGCGGCCGCTGGCTGCTCGAGGCGCCACAAGTACTCGGAGAGTCCGCGGTGTGTGGCCGACGGATTGAACACGATGTGCGCGCCGTTGAGACCGAGCGCGCGCCAACCTTCGGGGAAGTGGCGGTCGTAGCAGATGTAGACGCCCACCTTGCCGACGGCGGTGTCGAACACCGGGTATCCGCCGTTACCAGGCTTGAAATAGAACTTCTCCCAGAAACCCTTGGTCTGCGGGATGTGCTGCTTGCGGTACTTGCCGAGGTACTTGCCGTCGGCGTCGATCACGGCCGCGGTGTTGTAGTACGTGCCCGGCTGTGTGACTTCGTACATCGGGAGCACGAGCACCATGCCGGTTTCCTTGGCGATGCTCTGGAACCGCTGCGTGGTGGGCCCGTCGGGGATGAGTTCGGTGTAGCCGTAGTACTCGACCTCTTGCACCTGGCAGAAGTACGGCCCGTAGAACAGCTCTTGGAAGCACATCACCTGAGCGCCTTGTTTGGCTGCTTCGTGCACCGCGGCTTCGTGCTTGTCGATCACGGCCTCTTTGGTGCCGGGCCAGTCGGTCTGCAGCAATGCGGCCCTCACAACGTCAGCAGTCATCAGCCCTCCCGTGCTGGTCGCTCCGCGCGCGACTTCTCCTGCTCAGAGTAATTGGCACAGGAGAAATGGAACAATGGCAATATTGTGCCAGGACAATTCGTCACGTCCCGGAAACACACGAGAAATGCTCGACCTCATCTCACGACACGTCACCGACCGCAGCGCACGCGGTATCGCCACGACCATTTCACGTCTCGTGTCGTCGGGTGAGTTGGCGTTGGGGACGCGGTTGCCCACCGTGCGCGACCTGTCGAAGACCTTGGGAGTCAGTCCCACCACGGTGGGCGAGGCGTGGCGCGCATTGGCCGACATCGGCGCGATCGAAACGCTTGGCCGCAACGGATCGTTCGTCCGACAGCCCACCGGTCCGGGTGCACCACGTCGTTATCGCCGCGTGGTGGCCGATCCCGACAATCGCGGACACTTCCCGCTCGATTTGTCGACCGGAACGCCCGACGCACGGCTGCTCCCCGATCTGGGGCCCGCGCTCGCGCGGGTGAGCAGCCAGTCGCTCACGAGTTCGTATCTCGATCACGCGGTGCTGCCCGAGCTCGAGACGGCGTTGCGCGCGCGTTGGCCGTTCGCCCCCGACGAGATCACGGTGGTGGACGGGGCGATGGATGCGCTCGATCGCGTGGCGCAAGTGGTGGTGCATCTCGGCGATCGCGTCGTGGTCGAGCATCCCACGTTTCCGCCGTTGCTCGACTTACTCGAGCAGATCGGTGCCGAAGTGATCGGTGTGTCGCTCGACGACGAGGGCATGCTCGTCGATCAACTCAGCGAAGCGTTGCGACTCGATCCGGTGGCGGTGTTCCTTCAACCGCGTGCGCAGAATCCCACGGGTATCACGATGACGCCGCGACGCGCCGAGGCGATCGCACGGGCGATTTCGGCGTCGAAACACGGTGGTGATGTAGTGATCGTGGAGGACGATCACTCCGGTGACATCGCGCGCGGTGCGCTGGCGAGCATCGGACACCATCTGCCCGGGCAGACCGTGCACATTCGTTCGTTCTCCAAGAGCCACGGGCCCGACTTGCGTTTGGCGGCCGTCGGTGGCGTGGGGTCGGTGATCGCGACGGCCGCCAATCGGCGATTGCTCGGACCGGGTTGGAGCAGTCGCATCCTGCAGGCCGTGTTGCTCGAACTGCTCGACGATCGGACGACCGTCGACGCGTTGGCCCGGGCCCGCGACGAGTACGCCGCGCGGCGTCGTGCGTTCGCCGAGGTGTTGCAGGACAATGGCGTGACCACCACGGGCAACGACGGCATCAACTTGTGGGTGCACGTGGCCGACGAGCGTTCGGCTCTCGTGACCCTGGCCGCACAAGGAATCGGCGCGGCGCCCGGTGAGCCGTTCATGGTGAACGGGGCGGGCGAGTATCCGGCTGCGATCCGGCTCACGGTGGGGTTGGTGGGCGTCGACGACGATGCCGAGAAGGTGGCGTTGGCGGTGGCCGCGGCCGCGCGGCTCGAGTCGTCGGCCCGCCGTGGCCCCCGCTGACCCGCCCTCGCCTTGCCTGAATGGGTGCGAAAACCCGGCAAATTTGCCGGTTATCTCGCCCATGCGGAATGTGGCCCGGGCGCATGGGGAACCAGACCGGCAAATTTGCCGGGTTTTCGCACCCAATCAGTTGCGGCTGAGTTCCTTACGGTTCTTGAACTTGGCGGCGCGGTAGTCCTTGTTCATCAACGCGATCACGTCGATCGAAATCTCCTTCGGACACGCCGCCTCGCACTCACCGTGGTTGGTGCACGACCCGAAGTACTCGTCCATCGTCTCCACCATCGCCTCGACGCGCTTGTACCGCTCGGCCTGACCCTGCGGCAACACGTTGAGATGCGTGATCTTGGCCGCCGTGAACAAGTTGGCCGCACCATTCGGACACGCCGCCACACACGCACCGCAACCGATGCACTGCGCCGCGTCCATGGCCGCATCGGCCACCGGCTTCGGAATCGAGATGAGGTTCGCATCAGGCGCACCACCCGTGGGCGCGGTGATGAAACCACCCGACTCGATGATACGGTCAAACGCCGAACGATCGACCATGAGGTCCTTCACGATCGGGAACGCCTGCGCGCGCCACGGCTCAATCACGATCTCGTCGCCACTCTTGAACTTGCGCATGTGCAACTGGCAGGTGGTGGTGGCCCGCTCGGGACCGTGCGCCCGGCCGTTGATCATGAGCGAACACGTACCGCAGATTCCTTCGCGGCAGTCGTGGTCGAAGGTGACCGGCTCCTTGTTCTCGCCGATGAGCGTTTCGTTCAGAACATCGAGCATCTCGAGGAACGACGCCTCGTCGCTGATCGAGTCGATCGTGTACGACTCGAAGTGACCCGAGTTGTCGGGGCCGGACTGACGCCAGACCTTGAGGGTGAGGTTCGAAAGATGGTGGCTCACTTGTAACTCCGGGTCGCGAGGTGGACGGTGTTGAACTCGAGGGCTTCGGTGTGGCAGTTGGACTTGGTGGGATCACCCGTCCATTCCCACGCCGCGACGTTCGCGAAGTTCTCGTCGTCACGCAACGCTTCGCCGTCGTCGGTCTGGTATTCGGCGCGGAAGTGTCCGCCGCAGCTCTCGTTGCGCTCGAGTGCATCGCGGCACATGAGCATTCCGAGTTGGAAGAAGTCGTCCACACGGCCGGCCTTCTCAAGAGTCTGGTTGAGGCTCTCGCCATTGCCGGTCACGCGGAGATCCTTCTGGAACTCCTCGTACAGCGCGGGCAGTTCGGACAACGCCTTCTCGAGACCCTGCTGCGTGCGCTCCATACCGCAGTAGTCCCAGATGATCTTGCCGAGTTCGCGGTGGAACCAATCGGGCGAACGCGTTCCCTTGATGTCGAGGTAGGCGTCGAAGCGCTGGCGCGCCGCGTTCTCGGCTTCCTTGAACGCGGGGTGATCGGCGCCGGGGATCGGTTTGTTGAGCATGGGCGCCAAGTAGTTGCCGATGGTGTACGGCAGCACGAAGTAGCCGTCGGCCAGACCCTGCATGAGCGCCGACGCACCGAGACGGTTGGCGCCGTGATCGGAGAAGTTGGCCTCACCCGCGGCGTACAAACCGGGGACCGTGGTCATGAGTTCGTAGTCGACCCACAAACCGCCCATCGTGTAATGCGAGGCCGGGTAGATGCGCATCGGCACGTCGTACGGATTCTCGCCGGCGATGCGCTCGTACATCTCGAACAAGTTGCCGTAACGCTCTTCGACGACCGGCTTGCCCAAACGCTTGATGGCGTCGGAGAAGTCGAGGTACACGCCGTTCTTGAGCGGGCCCACACCGCGACCCGAGTCGACCGAACGCTTGGCCGCACGCGACGAGATGTCGCGCGGCGCCAGGTTGCCGTAGCTCGGGTACAAACGCTCGAGGATATAGTCGCGCTCGCCCTCGGGGATCTGATCGGGTGAACGATTGTCGTCGGGATTCTGCGGAACCCACACGCGACCGTCGTTACGCAACGACTCGGACATGAGCGTGAGCTTCGACTGGGTTTCGTCGCTCTGCGGAATGCAAGTGGGGTGGATTTGCGTGTAGCACGGGTTGGCGAAGTACGCGCCCTTGCGGTGCGCGCGCCACGCGGCCGTCACGTTGCAGGCCATCGCGTTGGTGGACAGGAAGAACACGTTGCCGTAACCACCGGTGGCGAGCACCACGGCGTGCGCGGCGTGCGACGCGACCTGACCGGTCATGAGATCGCGCGTGACGATGCCGGCGCAACGACCTTCGATGGTGACGACGTCGACCAACTCGGTGCGATTGAACAGACGCACGTTGCCCAGGCCGATCTGACGCGCGAGCTGCTGGTAGGCGCCGAGCAGCAACTGCTGGCCGGTCTGACCGCGCGCGTAGAACGTACGGCTCACCTGCGCGCCACCGAACGAACGGTTGTCGAGCAATCCGCCGTATTCGCGAGCGAACGGCACGCCCTGCGCGACCATCTGGTCGATGATGTTCACCGACACTTCGGCGAGGCGGTGCACGTTTCCTTCGCGAGCGCGGAAGTCACCACCCTTGATGGTGTCGTAGAACAAACGGTGCACGCTGTCGCCGTCACCCTGATAGTTCTTGGCCGCGTTGATGCCACCCTGCGCGGCGATCGAGTGCGCGCGGCGCGGCGAGTCGTGGAACGTGAATGCATCCACCTGATAGCCGAGTTCGGCCAGTGACGCCGCAGCCGACGCACCGGCCAAACCGGTTCCGACCACGATCACTTTGAACTTGCGCTTGTTGTTGGGCGCCACCAACTTCACGTCGGCCTTGTACGACTCCCACGCATCCGACACGGGTCCGGTGGGAACCTTTGACTTGAGTTCGACTGCCATCCGAGTATCTCCTTTTGACGAGCCGACTGATCAGCCGACGATCCCGGCCATGACGGCAACGGGGAACGAAACGTTTCCGACGACGATGACGGCCGCGAAGCTCGTGGCCAGCGCCTGACGCCACTTGTTGAAGCGCGGGTTGTTCCAGCCGAGCGACTGGAAGAGGCTCCACACGCCGTGGAACAGGTGCACGCCGAGCGCAATGTTCGCGATGATGTAGAAGATCGCGACCGGCACGCGGTCGAACGTGTACACGACTGCGCCGTACACGTCTTTCAGACCTTCAGCGTCCTTCGTGCCCGTGTACGAGTTGACGGTGCCGAACGTGAGGTCGAGCAGGTGCCACACCACGAACGCCAGCACGATCACGCCGGTGTAGCGCATCGAGCGGCTGGCGAAGCTGGCCACCTGGTAGTCGCGCGCGCTCTGGTACTTCACCGGACGCGCCTTGCGATTGAGAACCGTGAGTGTGTACGCGGCGTGGATGTGCACCAGCACCATCGCGATGAGGCCGAAGCGCAGGATCCACAACATGACCTTCTCGGGAAGGATCGGGTAGAGCAGCTTCTCGAGGAAGTGCGCGTAGTGGTTAAGATCGGACGCACCCAAGTACATCTTGAGGTTGCCGATCATGTGGAAGAGCACGAAACCGAGCAACGCGATGCCCGAGATGGCCATGGCGTACTTCTTGCCGACGGCCGTGCCGTAGAGGTCGACGAGCAAGGGCTTGCGCTTGCGGCCTTCCCGAGGCTTGGCGGTGCCCGAAACGGGTCCGCGTGCCGTGCCTGGTTTCATCACTGCCTGCGCCATGTACCTGCGCCTTTCACCTGGGCCATGAGGCTCCGAAAGGGTCGAGACCTGGCGGTCCGACCCACTCCGACGCTACCCGTCGGCCCTGGCCGGGCCGGGAATCGAAGGTGGGTCGATCCTGTGAAAGCCGTTGCAGTTGGACGTGGCCAAAGTCGCTCTCACCAGCGCCCGTTACCTACACTCTCGGAAGCCCCGAACGGGCAGCAACGGAGCTGCCCCTAACACCCGAGGAGATTCCTGGTGTCTTCACTCTTTGCCGCCGAAGGTGGATGGCAGGACTTCACCCTGAAGGGCGGTGAGTGGGCCGTTCTTCTCTTGTCGGTAGCGGCCGCGCTCCTGGCCCTCGGCGTGGGGTTCTTCCTCGTCAAGAAGGTTCTCGCGGAGGACGAAGGCTCGCCCAAGATGCGCGAGATCGCCGCAGCGATCCAGGAAGGCGCCTTGGCCTACCTCAAGCGCCAGTTCAAGACCATCGGCATCATCCTCGTCCCGCTGGCCGCGATCGTGTTCGTCACGTCCACCGCCATCGAGAAGACCGACGGATCATCGGCGCTGTCGTTCGGTGAAGCGGGTCTGTGGCGCACGTTGGCCTTCGTGCTCGGCTGTGCGGCCTCGGGCCTCACCGGGTACATCGGCATGACCCTGGCCACCCGCGGCAACGTCCGTACCGCGGCCGCCGCGCTCAGCAACTCGATGCCGCGCGCGCTCACCGTGGCCTTCCGCACCGGTGGTGTGGCCGGCATGTTCACGGTCGGTCTCGGCCTCCTCGGCGCAACCGTCATCATCATGATCTTCCAGAACACCTCGTCGGTGATCCTGGTCGGCTTCGGATTCGGTGGCTCGCTGCTCGCTCTGTTCCTCCGCGTCGGCGGCGGCATCTTCACCAAGGCCGCCGACGTCGGCGCCGACTTGGTGGGCAAGGTCGAAGCCGGGATCCCCGAAGACGATCCGCGCAACCCGGCCACCATCGCCGACAACGTGGGCGACAACGTGGGCGACTGCGCGGGTATGGCCGCCGACCTGTTCGAGTCGTACGAAGTCACGCTCGTCGCATCGATCATCCTCGGTGTGGCGGCGTTCAACTCGATCGGCGCCAACCCCGCTCTCGGTCTGGTGTTCCCGTTGGCCGCTCGCGCCATCGGCGTGATCGCCTCCATCGCCGGTGTGTTCGCCGTGAAGGCGCGCGCGAACGAAACCGATCCGTTGAAGCCCATCAACCGCGGCTTCCTCGTGGCCGGTGTGCTCACGCTCATCGGAACCCTCATCGTGTCGCTCGGCTACGTGGGCAACGACTACTCGAACGCCGGCTGGAAGTGCTTCGGCGCCGTGGCCATCGGCCTCGTGCTCGCGCAACTCGTGAGCCGTCTCACCGAGTACTACACGGGCACGCATTACGCGCCGGTGAAGGAAATCGCCGAGTCGGCCGAAACCGGTCCGGCCACGGTGGTTCTCTCCGGAACGTCGGCTGGTCTCGAGAGCTCGGTGTACGCGGTGGTCGCCATCGCGATCGCCATCGGTGTGGCTCTCGCGCTCGGTGACGGCAACCTCACGTTCTCGCTCTACCTCGTGGCCCTGTGCGGCATGGGAATGCTCGCCACCACCGGTGTGATCGTTTCCGAAGACACGTTCGGTCCGGTGTCCGACAACGCGGCCGGTATCGCCGAGATGTCGGGCGAGTTCCACGGTGAGCCGCAGAAGATCATGGTCACCCTCGACGCGGTGGGTAACACCACCAAGGCCGTCACGAAGGGCTTCGCCATCGGTTCGGCCGTGATCGCGGCCGTGGCTCTGTTCGCGTCATACATCGAGATCGCCGGTGCCGAACTCGGCGTCGTGGCCCAGAACGTGAAGGACGGCGTGTTCAAGGAGCTCGAGCTCCAGATCAACGTGGCCGATCCGAAGGTGTTCATCGGATTGCTGATCGGAGGTGCGGTGCCGTTCTTGTTCTCGGCTCTCGCCATCCGCGCGGTCGGTCGCACCGCTGGTGTGGTCGTGCAGGAAGTGCGCAACCAGTTCGCCGACGGCGGCATCATGGCCGGCACCAAGCAGCCCGACTACGGCCCGGTCATCGACATCTGCACGAAGGCCTCGTTGCGCGAACTCACCACCCCGGCTCTGTTGGCCGTGCTCACTCCGGTGATCATCGGCTTCGGTGTGGGTTGGCAGGCGCTCGGCGCATTCCTCGCCGCGGTGATCCTCGTCGGTCAGTTGATGGCCAACTACCTCAGCAACGCTGGTGGCGCGTGGGACAACTCGAAGAAGTACATCGAGGACGGTCACCACGGCGGCAAGGGCAGTGATGCTCACAAGGCGGCCGTGATCGGCGACACCGTGGGTGACCCGTTCAAGGACACCGCTGGCCCGGCGCTCAACCCGCTCATCAAGGTGATGAACCTCGTGTCGCTGCTCGTGCTGCCGGCCATCATCAACTTGAAGGACGATGACGGCCCGCGTCTGCTCATTGCGGCGGTGGCGTTGGTGGTGCTGATCGGCTCGATTGCGTTCTCGAATCGCAAGACCGAAAGCCTCGGCGCACAGGCTGCTGCGGCAGCCGCCGCCTCCCGCTAACTCTTCTTGGTACTTCTGGCGGCTGTTCGTCACGGCTTTCGTGACGGATAGCCGCCAGATTGCTTTTTAGGGTCGGGTCGCCCAGCCGTTCGGGTCGAGCACCAGATCGATCACGACGTCGTGCGGGAAAGCGAACGCGACGTTCGGGCCGAGGTGCGCGACTCCCGCGGTTCGGAAGGCCGGCGGCAATCTGTCGCCCCATCGATGCGTGCGTCGTGACGCGACCTCCGGAATCGACACCACACCGTTGACGGTTTCCACGTCACCGAGCAGAACGCCACGTTGCTCGTAACCACCCTCCATCGCGACCGCGGGCGATGTGGCGTACCACTCGAGGTCGCTCGCGATCGGAACCGCTGTTCCACGCGCACCGGTGAGCGCGTCGCGCGGAGCGTCGAGTTCGACCGCGTAGGTCTCGTTGCCGATGGTCCACTGCTCGAAGGCGTGTTCACAGGTGAACTCGGCCCAAAAGGCATCGGCCTTGGCGATCATCGGATCGTTGCGTCGGCGAATTCCGTCGACGACGACGTGCACCACGGGTTCACCGGGTCGCCAGAGGGCCCAGCCGTACCAGGCCTCGGCCCGTTCGACAAGCCGATAGAGCGCGACACCCGCGAACTCGGCCGACCACCACTCGAACGTCCACTCTTCGACGGTGGCGTGTGCGTGCGCGAGTTCGTCCGACACGGCGAATCCGGCCGGTGGTGTGGCGATGGAAGGTTCGATCTCGGTGCCGATGCGGGCAGACTAGGCGGGTGACCAACGTTCGCTACCTGAGTCTCGAGTGGATCGACGCGCTGTCGGCCGAAGTTGCCGCGAGCGAGGCGATGCGCTCGGCCGCGATCGATCACACAATTGGTGTGACCCAGGTGGTGAACGGCGGGCCCGAGGGAACGGTCGTGTATCACCTGCAGGTGGCCGACGGTGCCGCGTCGTTCGGGCCCGGTGCGGCCGACCCTGAAGACGTTCGCTTCGAACAGGACTGGGACACTGCGGTTGCCGTCGCGACTGATGCTCTCAATGCGCAGCAGGCCTTCATCACCGGCCGCATCCGCCTCTTCGGCGATCAGCAGACGTTGCAGTCGAGCACGCCCGTGTTCGCGGCGCTCGACGCCGTGTTCTCGACCGTTCGGTCGCGCACCGACTACCGCTGACAGACTCCCCGCCACTGCGAATCTGGTGGCGAAAATCCACCAAAAGCGAGGGAGAATCGTCACCAGATTCTCGAGGTCAGAGTCACCGGCTACGGGTGATCAGCGGCGGAGGGATGTGCCGGCTTTGGTGGTCTCCACGATCCAGCCAGCCGCCTGCAACTCGGTCCGTAACGCATCGGCCGTCGCGAAATCCTTGGCCGCCCGCGCCGCATCGAGCGCCGCCGCCTTGGCCGCAACATCGGCCGGTACATCGCTCGCCTGCTTGAGCTCGAGCCCGAACGCCGCGCAGATCTCGCGTGCCGCTTGCACCAAACCCGGCGCCGTCGCATCACCCGCGTCGATCGCTGCATTGGCCTGGCGCACGGTGTCGAACAACAACGCGGTAGCGGACGGAGTGTCGAGGTCGTCGTCCATGCGCTCGCGGAACGACGCCAACACGGCCGCATCGGCCACACCCGACACCGATGCAGTTCGTGCGGCGAACGAATCGAGACCGGCCAACGCACTCACGGCCGCGTCGATGTTGTCCTGACCAACACGAACCGGGCTGCGGTAGTGCGTCTGCAACAACACCATGCGATAGGCCCGCGGGTCGTACTTGTCCATAAGGTCGAGCAGATTGGCCACGTTGCCGAGGCTCTTCGACATCTTCTCGCCCTCGGCGTCCACCACGAAACCGTTGTGCATCCAGTGATTGGCGAACTCTTTACCGAGGGCCACCGCCTGCGCACGCTCGTTCTCGTGGTGCGGAAACTTGAGGTCCATACCGCCGCAGTGGAGATCGAAACCCTCGCCCAGCAACTCGAGACTCATCACGACGCACTCGCTGTGCCAACCAGGCCGACCATCGCCCCACGGAGACGGCCACGAGGGCTCACCGGGCTTCGAGAACTTCCACAACGCGAAGTCGGCCGGATGCTTCTTGTTGCTGGCCCCGAACACTTCTCGATCTCCGCCGCCAGCGAGAAGATCGTCGAGGCTCTGATTGGCCAACAACCCGTAATCGGCCACCGACTGCACACTCAGATACACGCCGTCCTCGGTGACGTACGCACGATCGAGACCGATGAGATCGGAGATCATCCGCACCATGTGGTCGACGTATTCGGTCGCGTGCGGAACGTCGGTGGGCCGCGACACGTTCAACTTCTCCATCGCCTGGAACCACACCGACTCGCACTTGTGGGTGATCTCCTGCCACGGACGACTCTCGCGGTTGGCGCGATCGATGATCTTGTCGTCGATGTCGGTGATGTTGGAAACGAGCCGGACCTCGAGCCCCGACCATTCGAGATAGCGACGCAGGATGTCGTACACCAACGTGGCGCGACCGTGGCCGAGATGCGGCGGCCCGTACACCGTGGGCCCGCACAGATAGATGCCGACTTCGCCCGGCTTGCGCAGACGCAGTTCGCGCACCTCGGCGGTGGCGCTGTCGTAGAGCCGGAACATGGAGACCAAGCCTACGCGGGCCTAGCCTGGTGACTCATGGCCGATATCCCCGAGAAGCCCTCCCTCGACGGCATCGAAGCCACCTGGATCGCGGCGTGGGACGCCGAAGGTACGTACCACTTCGACCGCTCGGCCACGCGCGATCGCGTGTACGCGATCGACACTCCCCCGCCCACCGTCAGCGGCTCGTTGCACATGGGCCATGTGTTCTCGTACACCCACACCGACACCATCGCACGCTTCCAACGCATGCGCGGCCAGTCGGTCTTCTACCCCATGGGATGGGACGACAACGGCCTGCCCACTGAACGTCGCGTACAGAACTTCTTCGGCGTGCGTTGCGATCCGAACGTTACCTACCAACCCGGATTCCAACCGCCGTTCCGCGGCGATCCGCCCAAGGATCACCAGGCGATTTCCATCTCGCGCCCCAACTTCATCGAGTTGTGCGAAGAACTCACGCACGAAGACGAAAAGGTTTTCGAAGACCTCTTCCGTCGCCTCGGTCTGTCGGTCGACTGGAGTTTCCTCTACGCGACCATCGACGAGAACAGCCGTCGGGCCAGTCAGCGCGCGTTCCTGCGCAACCTCGCTCGTGGTGAGGCCTACGCGCAAGAAGCCCCCACGTTGTGGGACATCGATTTCAAGACCGCCGTCGCACAAGCCGAACTCGAAGATCGCGAACGGCCGGGTGCGTATCACCAAGTCGCATTCGACCGCACCGATGGCAACGGATCGATCGTCATCGACACCACTCGTCCGGTGCTCATCGCCGCGTGTGTCGCGCTGGTGGCTCACCCCGACGACGAGCGTTATCAGCCTCTGTTCGGCCAGACGGTTCGCACTCCGCTCTACGGCGTGGAAGTTCCGGTGGTCGCCCACCCGTTGGCCCAGATCGACAAGGGCACCGGTATCGCCATGATCTGCACGTTCGGTGACACCACCGACGTCACGTGGTGGCGCGAACTGAATCTGCCCACGCGCGCGGTCATCGGACGCGACGGCCGCATCATCACCACACCGCCGCCCGGCCTCGACTCGGCCGACGGCCAGAAGGCCTACACCGAGATCGCCGGCCTCTACGTCAATCAGGCGCAGAACAAAGTGGTCGAGATGTTGCGCACCAGCGGTGCGATGCTCGGCGAACCGCGACCCATCACGCACCCGGTGAAGTTCTTCGAGAAGGGCGATCGCCCGCTCGAGATCGTCACCAGTCGTCAGTGGTACATCCGCAATGGCGGACGCGGCGCCGAGTTGCGCAATGCGTTACTCGGTCGCGGCGACCAGCTCGTGTGGCATCCCGATCACATGCGCCATCGCTACGCCAACTGGGTGGAAGGCCTCAACGGCGACTGGCTCATCAGCCGCCAGCGTTACTTCGGCGTGCCGATTCCAGTGTGGTACCCGGTCGACGCCATCGGTGAGACCGATTACGACCACCCGATCATCCCCGAGGAAGACACGCTGCCCATCGATCCGTCCACCGACGTGCCGCCCGGTTACACCGCGGCGCAGCGCGACGTGCCCGGAGGGTTCACCGGCGACCCCGATGTGATGGACACGTGGGCCACGTCGTCTTTGTCGCCCCAGATCGCCGCGAAGTGGGAGACCGACCCCGACTTGTTCGCGCGCGCTTTCCCGATGGATCTTCGTCCGCAAGGTCACGACATCATCCGCACCTGGCTCTTCAGCACCGTGGTGCGCGCGCATTTCGAACACGACTCGTTGCCATGGTCGAACGTCGCTCTGTCGGGATGGATCCTCGACCCCGACCGCAAGAAGATGTCGAAGTCGAAGGGCAACGTGGTCACGCCGCTCGATCTGTTCGACAAGTTCGGATCCGACGCCGTCCGCTACTGGGCCGCCTCGGCTCGCCCCGGTGTCGACACCGCGTTCAGCGAAGAGCAGATGAAGGTCGGCCGCAAGTTGGCCACCAAGTTGCTCAACGCGAGCAAGTTCGTTCTGTCGTTCGGCGAACCGCCGATCGGCGCGGCGCCCACCGCAGCGATCGATCGCGCGATGCTCGGTCGCTTGGCCGACACCGTGCACGAAGCCACCGACGCGTTCGATTCGTACGACTACGCCCGCGCACTCGAGCGCACCGAGTCACTCTTCTGGTGGTTCTGCGACGACTACGTCGAACTCGTGAAGGGGCGTGCCTACGGAGTGCAGGGCGCCGACGCGGCCGCTTCGGCTCAGGCGTCGCTGCGCATCGCGCTGTCGGCTCTGCAGCGCTTGCTCGCGCCGTTCATTCCGTTCGCCACCGAAGAAGTGTGGCGCTGGTGGCAGAACGGCTCGGTGCACCGCGCCTCGTGGCCGTCGCGCGACGAGATCATCGGTGCAGGAGACTCGGCTGTGCTCACGCCCATCAGCGAGACGCTCGCGCAGATCCGTCGAGCCAAGACCGAGGCCAAGTCGTCACAGAAGACCGCCGTGGCTGCCGCTGTCGTCACGGCATCCACCGCCGATCTCGCCGCGATTCGTTCAGCCGAAGCCGATCTCACCGAGGCCGGCAGCGTTCAATCGTGGTCGTACATCAGCGACGATTCGGCCGCGACCCCGCAGGTGGGCGTCGAACTCGCCGCCGACACACCGTCCTGATCGGTCTCGCCTCGGGCGGCCGGGTAGTTTGACACTCTTGTGAACGATCAGTCGCGCCCACGCCGTCGCACGTGGCCCCAGCGCATCGTTCTGGTGGTCAACATCATCGTGATCATCGCGTGCTTCGGCACCGCCGCGATCGTCTACTACGGCAACGAGAAGGCCAACGATCGCAAAGTCGTGAGCCTGGTCGGATCGACCACCAAACTCACCGTTCCGCCCGCCACCACCGCCGACGGAACACCCGGCACCGACCCCGATGTCACGTTGGTGGCCGGGCCGGTCGACATGTCGGCCCGCAACTTCCTCATCACCGGCAGCGACAACGGGGCCTGCGTCGCTCCCGATTCGCCCTACGCATCGGCGTTCGACAATCGCAACGGTTTGGGCGAACGAGCCGACACCATCATGATCCTCCGGCTCGACCCCACCACCAACGCCGGTGCGGTGCTGTCGTTCCCGCGCGACTTGTGGGTGAAGATCGCCGGCAAGAAGTCGCGCTCGCGTATCAACAGCGCGTTCAACCGTGACGATCCCAACACGCTCGTGCTCACCATCTGGGAGAACTTCGGCATCCCGGTGGATCACTACGTGAACATCGACTTCTGCGCGTTCAAGAAGATCGTCGATGCGGTGGGCGGTGTGCGCGTGCCGTTCGCCACGCCGATCCGCGACCGCAACACCGGACTCAACATCGAAAACTCCGGTTGCCATCGCTTCGACGGTGAAGAGGGCCTCGCGTACGTGCGTTCGCGCAAGTTGTTCTATTACGACAGCGACTCGCAGTCGTGGAAACAAGATCCGGCCGCCGACCGCGGTCGCATCTCTCGTCAACAGGACTTCCTGCGCCGCACCCTGCAGAAGGCGCTCGACGTGGGGGCCGGTAGCCCGACCGTGGCCAAGGATCTCATCGATGCCGCGCTCCAGTTCGTGATCCTCGACGATCAACTCACACCGGGCAAACTCCTCGAACTCGCGCAAGCCATGCGTAATCTCGATCCGGCCACGCTGAAGACGTATCAGGTGGAAGGTTCGGGCAAGTTGATCAACGGACAGTCGGTGATCGAGCCCAAGTTGGAAACCGACACGATGGAAGGCGTGCTCGCGGTGTTCCAGGGCAAGGCCCGCTTGGTGGACGCCCCCGAGCAATTGGTGGAAGCACCGGCTCCCGAAACGTCGGCCCCTCCGAGCACCACACGTTCGACCGGCTCGTCGACCACGGCGGTCTCGGATACCACCACCACGTTGCCGCCGGTGTTCGTTGAATCGAACTCGGTGGGAGTGTTGCCCACCGACGATCCGGCCTGCCGCTAGTCGCCGAGCACGGTCTGCAACGCGACCGGAACGTCACTCGGCCCGTCGATCACCGCGATTCGCGCACCGATACGCGCCGCCAACACGCGCGCTTCGGCGTCGTCATCGGCCGGCGCGAGAATGACCACTTCGTCGAGTGAACGCGCAGCCGCTTCAACGTCGCCTTCGACCGTCGCGCGGCAGTCACTCAACACGACGGCAATGCGTCGTCCGGCGCGCGAACGCGACAACTGCTCGCCCGCGGTGCGCAACGCACCGGCCAGATCGGTGGTGCCGAATCCACGCAACGCCAGCACGTCGTTCACCACCGCCTCGCCCGCCTTCGCCGACTCTTGGCTCTTGGGCACCACCACGTCCTTGCCGAACGCCACCACGCTGTAGTCGGCCGGGCTCCGCCAGGCCACCGCGGCGGCCGCCATGGCCGATGTGGCGAGCGGTTTGCCGCCCATCGAACCACTGCGATCGACGAGCAGGCTGATGGCCGTTCCGGGCTTCACCCACGAACGCACCTTCAACTGCTCGGGGTCGATGGCTTCGTCGGCCGCCCGCGCCTCCACGATCGCGCTCATCGACACGTCGAGATCGATGTCGCCGGCGTCGGGTCGATACGGCAGCGTGGCCATCTTGCCGATACCACGCGGGCGTACCGGTCCACGGCGTGACACGTCGAGGAACAAACGCCCGGCCAATCGCTTGGCCAAGTCGCGCAACTTCTGATCGGTCGCACCGGTGAGATCGGCCAACAACGCGAGCATCGCATCGGGATCGTCCTGTAATCCCTCTTCCACCGCGGCTTCGTCGAGTTCACCCACTTCGGGTGACACCTGTTCGAACTGCGGGTTGCGCGCGAGTTCGCGGCGCGACAGCGTTCGCTTCGACGCATCGGCCACCGCCTGATCGGCGGCCGCACCCTCCTGCGCTAGTGAGTCGCCCCCGTCGGGGCGCTCGCTTTTCCCCCGAGCCCGTTCTGACTGGGCGCGAACACCTCGCCCCACAGTTCGGTGATGATGTCGTCGGCGGTGCGTTGCGCACCTTCACGAACACGCACACGACCCGAGAGCGACACCAACGCGGCGTCGAGTGACACCGACTGATCGTCGACGGTCGATCCGCGCACGTCGGCCAGCGACGACGCGACCGCGGCCATGTCGATGGCCCCGCGCACCGACGATCCGACGCGCAGTTCGGCGTGCGAACGCGTGCGACGAACGAGTTCGACCACTTTGGTGAGCCAGGCATCGGAGGCCGAGACCGCGCGCGCGGCGATGCTGCGCTCGTCGTCGGCCGACTGGTAACCCATCGACACGCGGCACACACGGTCGTACACCGCACCCGAGATGCGTGCGGTGCCCACTGCGTCGAACGGGTTCATCGCAGCCACCAAACGGAACCCACGCGCCGCCTCCACGCGTCCGTAGCGCGGCACGGTGATCTCGCCTTCGCTCATCACGGTGATGAGGACATTGAGCGTCTCTTCCGGGATGCGGTTGATCTCTTCCACGTACAAGAGCGATCCGTCACGCAACGCGGTGACGAGTGGTCCGTCGACGAACACATCGGGTTCGTATCCCTCGTTGAGCACGCGAGCCGGATCGAAGTGACCCACCAATCGCGCCGGCGTGAGTTCGGCGTTGCCTTCCACGAACACGAATCCGATGCCGAGACCCTCGGCCACCGCACGCAGCAACGTGCTCTTTCCGGTGCCGGGCGGGCCCTCGAGCAACACGTGTCGATCGGCGTCGAGGGCCGCCACCACGAGTTCGACCTCGCGGCGACGGCCGACCACCGACTTGTCGAGCGACTGAAGAAGCACTTGGCGCGACGAAGGCATGAAACGTCAGGCGTTGACGATGACGCCGCGTATGTTGGTGCCGACGCGCATCGCCTCGTACCCCTCGTTGATCTGATCGAGCGAGTAGGTCTTGGTGATGAGTTCGTCGAGCTTCAACTGACCGGCGCGGTACATGTCGAGCAGCGCCGGAATGTCGGCCCGCGGATTGAGCGAACCGAAGATGGTTCCCTTGATCTCCTTGTTCCACATGGCCAACTGGAAGAGGTTGACCGATGCGGTGTCGGATGTCATCGGCGAGATGGCGGTGACCACACAGGTGCCACCCTTGCCGGTGAGCTGCATGGCTTCACCGAGCATCTCGCCGTACAACACACCCGGCGTCATGATGACGCGATCGGCCATCTGACCGTAGGTCATCTCCATGACGGGCATGATCGCCTCGGCCATCGATGCGTACGTGTGCGTGGCGCCGAACTCCATGGCCTTCTCACGCTTGAACTCGAGCGGGTCGACCGCGATGATGCGCTTGGCGCCGGCCATTCGCGCACCCTGAACGGCGTTCATGCCGATGCCGCCGCAGCCCACCACGATCACGGTGTCGCCGGCCTGGGTGCCGGCGCGATTGGCGGCCGAGCCCCAGCCCGTGGCCACTCCACACGACACGAGCGCCACGCACTCGAGCGGGATGTCCTTTTCCACCTTGATGATGGAGTTCTCGGCCACGCACGCGTACTCGCTGAACGTTCCGAGCTTGGCCATGAGAGTGACGGGCTGACCCTTCACGAAGTGACGGTGCGTGCCGTCGGTGATCATGCCGCCGATGAACGTGCCCGCTCCGTTGTCGCACAGGTTCTGACGACCCGTGGAGCAATAACGGCAACGGCCACACGACGGAACGAACGACGCCGACACGTGATCGCCGGGCTGAACGGTGGTGACACCAGGGCCCACTTCCAACACGACACCGGCGCCCTCGTGGCCGCCGATCACCGGGAAGAAATCGGAGATTCCCATCATCTCGAGCATTTCCTTGGGCGGAACCATGTCGCCCGTGACGAGGTGTTCGTCGGAGTGGCACAGGCCGGCGGCGCGCCAGTGCACGAGCACTTCACCGGCCTTGGGCGGATGCACCTCGATCTCTTCGACCGACCACGGCTGATTGAGCCCCCACAGAACAGCGGCCTTGCTCTTGCGAATTCCCGACATGTGGTTCCCCCTGTTCGGGCGTCTTGGACGCCTCTCGGTCAACTGCCCGAAACGCTAGCCACCCCGAGGTTTTGGTGAGGATTTTTGACCTATGAGGTCAAAAATCCTCACCAAAACCTCAAACCCACACCCCAAACCTCAAACCCACAACCTCAAACCCACACCCCAAACCTCAAACCCAGAACCTCAAACCGGTCAGGAGTAGACGAGGACTCCGCGGATGTTCTCGCCCTTGCGCATGGCCTCGTAGCCGTCGTTGATGCCCTCGAGCGGATACGTACGTGTGACGAGTCCGTCGAGGTCGAGCTGACCTTCGCGGTACAGGCCGGCCAACTTCGGAATGTCGGCGCGCGGATTGCCCGAGCCGAACAGCGAACCGACGACCTGCTTCTCCATGAGCGTCACGTCGAGCAAGTTGATGTTGGCCGACATCTCGAGCGCCGGGTGGATGTTGGTGACCACAACGCGACCGCGCTTGCTGGCCAAGGCCATCGCTTCGGCGAGCACCTTGCCGTCGCCCACACCCATGGTCATGATGACCTTGTTGGCCATCGTGCCCCACGTGATCTCCTGCAGGAGGCCAACCGCTTCGGTCATCGACGACGCGGTGTGCGTGGCGCCGAACTCCATGGCCTTCTCACGCTTGAACTCGATGGGGTCGATCGCGACGATGCGCTTCGCACCGGCGAGACGCGCACCCTGAATGGCGTTCGCGCCGATGCCGCCCACGCCCACGACGACCACGGTGTCACCGGGCTTCGACTGCGCGGCGTACACGGCCGATCCCCAACCGGTGACCACACCACAACCGAGCAAGCACATCTTGTCGAGCGGAAGATCGTGATCGACCTTGATGCAACTGGCTTCGTTCACCACGGTGTGATGCGCGAACGTGCCGAGCAAGCACATGAGGCTGAGGTCTTGACCGCGCGCGTGGTGACGCGACGTGCCATCGGTGATCTGGCGGCCGATCCCCATGAGCGCACCGAGGTCGCACAAGTTCTGATGTCCAGTGGAGCAACTGGGACAACGACCACACGACGGGATGAATCCGAACACCACGTGATCGCCAGGCGCGAGCCAACTGACTCCGGGGCCGACTTCCTTCACGATGCCGGCGCCCTCGTGGCCACCGATGATCGGCGGAGCGAACGGCAGATCGCCGGTCACGAGGTGCTCGTCGGAGTGGCACATTCCCGACGCCTTCAACTCGACCAACACTTCTCCGGCCTTGGGTGCGTCGAGTTCGATCTCTTCGACGCTCCAGGGCTTGCCCACTTCCCACAACACGGCGGCCTTGGTCTTCATGACTCCCCATTCGCTCGGGTGGCCGACCCCCGGCCACACACTCCGAAAGGTACTCCCCGCCGAGGTCGGGGTACGCTTCGAGGATGGACAGCACCACCACCCCCACGGCCCCGAGCGACTCGACCACTTCGACCATCGCGGCCACCAGCGAGTCCGCGCCCGCCAGCCCCGTCGCCCCCGCCGTCACCGACGAACTCCTCATCGAGGAGATCTCGATCGACGGGATGTGCGGCGTCTACTGATCGTCGGCACGACTGATCGACTGATCGACTGAACGGCTGATCGGCACCCATGGCCGTCGCCCTCGACTCCGCCCTCGAACTGCATCCTCAGGTCGCCGTGCGTCCCGAGCCGTTCGGAGCCCTCGCATACCACTACGGCAATCGTCGGCTCATCTTCTTGAAGCACCCCGACGTGGTGTCGGTGGTCAACAACTTGGCCGCGCACGACTGCGTGCAGTCCACCCTCGATGCCTGCGGTGTGGCACCCGAGCGTTGGCCGTCGTTCGTCACCGCGTTGTCATCACTCGAATCGTCGGAGATCGTTCGTGAGCGCGCTCGTTGAACAGTTGAAGGGCGGCCTCGACGCGCCCATCTGTCTCACGTGGGAACTCACCTACGCGTGCAACTTGCAGTGCGTGCACTGTTTGTCGTCGAGTGGTCAGCGCGATCCGCGCGAACTCTCCACCGCCGAGGCCAAGCGCGTACTCGACGAGTTGCGCGAACTCCAGGTGTTCTACATCAACATCGGTGGCGGCGAGCCGATGGTTCGACGCGACTTCTTCGAGTTGGTCGAGTATTCGGTGAACAGCGGCATCGGAGTCAAGTTCTCCACCAACGGTGCGTTCATCGACACCGACAAGGCGCGACGCCTCGCTTCCATGGATTATCTCGACATCCAGATCAGTCTCGATGGTGTCGACGAAGCCACCAACGACGCCGTGCGCGGCGCCGGTTCGTATCGCCTCGCGCGCACGGCCATGGACAACTTGGCCGCGGCCGGTTTCGGGCCGTTCAAGATTTCGGTGGTCGTCACGCGCCACAACGTTCCGCAACTCGATCAGTTCAAGGCACTGGCCGATTCATACGGCGCGCAATTGCGCATCACGCGCTTGCGTCCGGCTGGGCGCGGTGCCGACACGTGGCACGAGTTGCACCCGACGTTGGGTCAGCAACGCGAGATCTACGACTGGTTGCTCAAGCACGGCGACAACGTGCTCACGGGCGATTCGTTCTTCCATCTCAACGCACTCGGCGATCCACTGCCGGGCCTGAACATGTGCGGCGCCGGTCGTGTGGTGTGTCTCATCGACCCCATCGGCGACGTGTACGCCTGCCCGTTCGTGATCCACGACGAGTTCCGCGCCGGCAACGTGCGTGACGAAGGCGGTTTCGCGCGAGTGTGGAAGCAGAGCGATCTGTTCCGTTCGCTGCGCGAGCCGCAGTCGGCCGGAGCGTGCGCATCGTGTGGCGCGTACGACGCCTGCCAGGGCGGTTGCATGGCGGCCAAATTCTTCACCGGTCTGCCGCTCGACGGGCCCGACCCCGAATGCGTGGGCGGCGAGGGCGAGCATGCGTTGGCCGACGTGACCCTCGGTTCGGCGCCCAAGCCGAGCCAGGATCACTCGCAGCCGGTGCGCCTGTCGCGCAAACCGATCGCCGTTCCCTGATGCGCCTGGCCGAGTCGTTGTCCATCGGCGCGTGTACCGCGCCCAGTCGCATGATGTTCGGCCCGCACGTGACCAACTTGGGTGACGACGACCGTTCGTTCACCGATCGTCACGTGGCGTATTACGAACGCCGCGCGCGCGGTGGGTGCGGAATCGTGGTCGTCGAGGGTGCGAGCGTTCACGCGAGCGATTGGCCCTACGAGCGCGCTCCCCTGGCCGATCGTTGTGCCGACGGTTGGAAACGCATCGTGTCTGCCTGCCAGCCGCACGGTTCGCTCGTGATCGCATCGCTCGACCACGCCGGCGGACAGGGATCGTCGGCGTACTCGCAGTTGCCGCTGTGGGCGCCGTCACGCGTGCCCGAGGTGAACACGCGTGAGGTTCCGAAGTGGATGGAAGAAGCCGACGTCGCAGCGGTGGTCGACGGTTTCGGCCGTGCGGCGCGTTCGGCTGTTGCCTCAGGCCTCGACGGCGTGGAGATCAACGCAGGCCAGCATTCGTTGGTGCGTCAGTTCATGTCGGGTCTCACCAACCATCGCGGAGATCGTTGGGGCGCCGATCGCCTCGAGTTCGCACGCGACGTGATTCGCGTGGTGCGTGCTTCGGTTGGCTCGGCGTTGGTGGGTCTGCGTTTGTCGTGTGACGAACTCGCACCGTGGGCCGGCATCACGCCGGAGATGGCGCCCGGTATCGCCGCCGATCTGTGTTCGCTCGGTGTCGATTACGTGGTGGTGGTGCGCGGTGCGATCTTCTCGTCCGAGAAGACGCGACCCGACTTCCACGAGTCCACCGGCTTCAACATCGACGTGTGTCGTGCGGTGCGCGCTGTAGTTCCCGCCTCCACGGCGGTGTTCTTGCAGGGTTCGGTGGTCGACGCAGGGCAGGCCGAGTGGGCCATTGGCGACGGTGTGTGTGACGGCGTGGAGATGACGCGCGCTCAGATCGCCGATGCCGACTTGATGGCCAAGGTGCGTCGTGGCGACGTCGATCGCGTACGGCCGTGCATCCGCTGCAATCAGACGTGTCAGGTTCGTGATGCGCGCAATCCGATCGTGTCGTGCGTGGGCGATCCGTCATCGGGCCACGAGACGCGCGATCCGCAGTGGGATGTGGCGGCATCGACGAGTCGGCGAGTGCTCGTGGTGGGTGCTGGTCCGGCCGGACTCGAAGCCGCGCGCGTGGCAGCTACGCGTGGGCACGCGGTCACGGTGGTCGAGTCGGGCGTCGTGGGCGGAGTTGCGGCAGTGGCGGGCCCGGGCGGGCCGTTGGTCGAGTGGCTCGTGCGCGAATGCGAGCGCGCGGGTGTGCAAATTCGTGCCGGTGTCGCCTCGGACGAATGGTCACGCCTCGTTCCACAACACGATGCCGTGATCCAGGCCACTGGTTCGCGTCGAGGCGACGTCGACTACACGGTTGTTGACGGTGTGGCGGTGCACGACATCGCCGACGTTCGTCGAGGTGTGTCCGCACTGCCGAATTCGGGCCGAGTGGCGATCATCGATCCGATCGGTGGACCGATTGCGGTGGCGTTGGCCGAACAACTCGGTGACCGGGCGGTGTTGATCACCCCCGACAACATCGCCGGCAACGAACTGTCGCGCACCGGCGATCTCGCGCCGGCCAACGTTCGTCTCGCACAGCGCGGTGTCACGGTCGAGAAGCGCAGCGTCGTGCGCGCGGTTGAGCCGCATGCCGACGGTGCGAGCGTTCGACTTCAGGATCGGTTCTCGGGTGAGTTGCGCACGATCGTCGTGGCCGCGGTGGTGGATGCGGGCTTCCGTCTACCCACCGAACCGTTGCCGGTGGAGCGTGTGCTGAGTGCGGGTGATTGCGTGGCCCCGCGCACGTTGTACGAAGCGGTCCTCGAAGGCCGCCGCGCCGCCCGCGCCGTCTGACCAGCCAGAACCACCAATCCCCTCAGGCGGGCGCGGGGTCCGACAAGATGGGGTTGTGGTTCTCGCGTTGATCCTCATGCCCGTCGCGTACCTCCTCGGGACCTTCCCAAGCGCGGTCCTCGTCGCGCGCTCACGCGGCATCGACATCGAGGCCGAAGGCTCGGGCAACCCGGGCGCCTCCAACGTCAGCCGCCTGCTCGGCCGCAAACTCGGCATCTTCGTCTTCGTCCTCGACGGCTTGAAAGGCGCCATCTCCGTCGGCGTCGGCTTCCTCGCGTTCGAATACGCGGGCGCGCTCATGCTCGCCTGCTCGGCCGTGGTCGGTCACGTCTTCCCCGTCACGCGCAAGTTCAAGGGTGGACGCGGCGTCGCCACCACCGGCGGAGCCGCCCTTGCGCTCTACCCGCTCCCCAACCTCGTGTTGCTCGCGCTCTGGATCGTGGTCGTGAAACTCACGAGGAAAGCGTCGCTCGCATCACTCGCGATCTGCATCGGTCTGCCCATCGGCGTGGCCGTCATCGGCCGACCCGCCGGCGAAGTGATCACCACCGCCTGTTTGGCAGCGTTCGTGATCTCCCGCCATTGGGACAACCTGAAGCGTTTGCTGCGCGGCACCGAATTCTCGTCGCGCTAACCGATCGACGGATTCTCCTGCCCGGCCGCGCGCTGCATGCGCTCGACCGGCACCGAGCGAAAGTCGGGGTGCGTGAGAATCCAGAAGCGGTCGTTCACGATCGCGTCGTGCACCTGCTCGGCCACGTCGGTGGCCGGAATGCCCGTCTCCACGCCAACGTGCAGCGCCTGATTCATCATCGCGCTGATCGGATCGACGATGTCTTTGGGCTTGTCGCCGAGTCGATCGGTCCACTGGATGTTGGTCATCAGATTCGTCTTCACGAAGCCCGGGCACAGACAACTGCAACTCACGTCGACGCCCTTGGCCTTCAGTTCGAGGAACAGGCCCTCGCTGATCGCGACCACCGCGTGCTTCGAGGCGTTGTACGGGCCGAAGCCGGGCATCGCCACCAGACCGGCCATCGACGCGGTGTTCACGATGTGACCCTCGTTCTGGTCGAGCATGATCGGCAGGAACGCACGAATGCCGTTCACCACGCCGTACACGTTGATGTTGAAGACCCACTCCCACACGCTCATGGGCCCGGTCCACTGATCGCCCACACCGGCCACCCCGGCGTTGTTGCACATCACGTGCGCCGCGCCGTACTTCTCGAGGGTCTTGCGCGCGAGTTCTTCCATGCTCTCGGGCAGCGACACGTCGACCACCACCGGCAACACATCGGCGCCGCCCTCGCGGAGTTCGGCCTCGGTGGCCCGTAGCCGCACTTCGTCCACGTCGCCCAGAACCACCTTCATCCCGGCCGCCACGAACCGATCGGTGAGCGCCCGGCCGATACCGCTGGCCGCTCCGGTGACCACCGCAACTTTCCCCTCGAGGTCTCGCATGGTCAGCCACCCTAGGCGTCCCGTAGCGTTCGGGGTAATGGCTTACAAATACCTGTGGACGCCCCTGCAGTTGGGGCCGGTCGCCACGCGCAACCGCATCGTCTTTTCGGCCCATCTCACCAACTACGCGCGCAACGGCCTGCCCACCGAGCAGCACGCCGCCTACTACGCGGCTCGGGCCGCCGGCGGCGCGGGGCTCATCATCACCGAAGAGCACTCCACGCATCCCACCGACTGGCCGTACGAGAAGCTCATCCACGGATTCCACCGTGACGTGATCCCCGGCTACAAGCGCATCACCGACGCCGTGCACCGTCACCGCGTTCCGATCTTCGCGCAGATCAATCACAACGGCGGCCAGGCGTCGTCCATGTTCAGCCGTCTGCCGGTGTGGGCACCGTCGCCAGTGGCCGACCCGCTCTTTCGCGAAGTGCCCAAGGCCGTCACGCACGCCGAGATCGACGAGATCGTCGCCGGCTACGCCACGGTGGCCGAGCACTGCGCCGAAGGTGGTTTCGACGGCATCGAACTGCAGTGCTCGCATTCGTCGATCGTGCGCGGCTTCCTCTCCCCCGCCACCAACAAGCGCACCGACGAGTACGGCGGATCACTGACCAATCGCGCGCGTCTGCTGCTCGAGATCGTCGCCGCCGTTCGCGGTGTGATCGGCAATCGCCTCGCACTCGGCGTTCGGTTGTGCGGAGACGAACTCATCGAGAACGGCACCACCATCGACGAGGCCGTCGAAGTGTCGCGTCTCGTCGAGGCCAGCGGTCACGTCGACTACATCAACACGTCGATCGGCGTGGCCACCGCCAGTTTGTTCATGATCGAAGCGAGTATGCACATCCCGCCGGGCTACGCGATGTTCATCCCGAGCGCCATTCGCAAGGCCGTCGATCTTCCGGTGGTGGGCGTCGGACGATTCAAAGATCCGCTGCAGGCCGAACGCGCTCTCGCCGAAGGCCACTGCGATCTGGTCGGTGTGGTGCGCGGACAGATCGCCGATCCCGACTTCGCCGCCAAGGCGCGGGCCGGCGCCACCGACGAGATCCGTCTGTGCTTGTCGTGCAATCAAGAGTGTGTGGGCCGCATGGGCCTCAACCGCTGGCTCGGTTGCATCGAGAATCCGCGAACCGGTCGCGAACACGAATGGGCCGTGACCGATCACGTGGCTCTCACCGCCAAGCCGAAAGACGTGATGGTTGTCGGCGCCGGACCGGCTGGTTTGCAGGCCGCCATCGCAGCCGCCCGCCGCGGACACCGTGTCACGGTGTACGAGAAGGAAAACGTGGCCGGCGGACAAGTGCGTTGGGCGGCCAGCGTTCCGAACCGCGCCGAATTCGGCGACGTGATTCGCAACCAGCTCAACGAGTGCCGTCGCCTCGGCGTGGCCATCAACTTCGGCACCGGTGTGTGGCCCGGCCTCGTGGACGAGAAGCGACCCGATCACGTGATCGTGGCCACCGGCGCCGAACCGCAACGCCCGTGGTGGGTCGCCGACCCCGATGCCGACGAAAGTGCGCGCCGCGTCGTCGACGTTCGCGCGATCCTCGACGGATCGGCACCGCTCGGTGGTCCGCAATCGGGTGATTCGGTCGTCGTGGTCGACGAGATCGGCTTCCACCACGCCACCTCGGTGGCCGAGTTGCTCGCCGATCGCGGTTGCGCGGTCGAGATCGCCACACCCGGCATGGTGGTCGGCCAAGACCTCGGCATCACACTCGACATGGAGAACTGGTGGATCCGAGCGTCAGCCAAGGGAATCGTGCAGAGCACCGACTTGGTTCCGATGGGATTCGCCGACGGCGAACTCACCCTGCTGCATCACCCCACCGGCGCGAATCAGACACGTCGGCCCGATTGGGTCGTGCTCGCGGTTCCGCCGAGTCCGGTCGAGTGGTTGTACAACGACTTGAAGAGTTCGGGTGTGAGCGTCGAGCGAGTGGGCGACTGTGTGGCTCCGCGTCGTGCGCATGCCGCCGTGGTCGATGGCGAACGCGCCGGATCGTCCATCTAACGAACCGTTCGGCTTCGGCTCACCAACTAGCCTCTCCTCATGCTCGCGGCCGGCGGAATCATCGGTGATCTCACCGAGTGGTTGAAAGACATCTCCGGCCACTGGTGGTTCCTCGCGGTCATTCTCGTGATCGCTCTTCTCGACTCGGTGGTCCCGGTGGTGCCGAGCGAAACCTGCGTGATCATCGGAGGTGTGGCGGCCAGTGCCGCTGGCGACGGCCCGTATCCCGTGATCCTCGTGATCGTCGCCGGTGCGGTGGGTGCGTTCCTGGGCGACAACCTCTCGTACGTGATCGGCCATAGTTTCAGCGACAAGGTGAAGCGTCGCGCTGCTCGCAAGCCGAAGACGGCCGAACGACTGGAGTGGGCGCACGAGCAGATCGAAGAACGCGGTGGGCTGCTTCTCATCACGGCCCGCTTCATTCCGGGCGGTCGCACCGTGCTCACGCTGTCGTGCGGACTCACCAGCCAGTCACGCCGCTGGTTCTCCTCCTGGATCGGTATCGCGGTGGCGATCTGGGCCACCTACGCCGCGGTTCTGGGCTATGCGTTCGGTGAACGGTTCGAGGACGATCACACCCTCGCGTTCATCCTGGCGTTCTCGGCGGCGCTGTCGATCACGGTGTTGATCGAGCTCGTGCGGTGGGTGCGCAAACGGCGCACGCAGGAGGCCGTCGACCGCACGGCGGTCTGACCGGTTTCACATCGCCTGTCCACCCCCACCACGCCTAGCCTGTCGACGTGTCCGCACTCGTCGCCGTCGTCCCCGTGCGAGCCGGCGTCGTCCCGGCGGGTGGGCCGGAAGCCATCGCCGAAGCGGACGGTCGCGCGATCCTCATCGGCTCGGGTGCGGCCAGTGCAACCAGCGATCTCGGCGCCGCGCGCGACGTCACCGTGGTCGAGGTGAACGTGTCCGATCCGCAAATCTGGGGCCGCGTGGCGGCCGA
>Ga0194116_10000312_pt1 | contig 92049 bp, 87 predicted proteins | sample TA2MahsurfametaG_4_FD_148617 | JGI IMG/M metagenome (GOLD analysis project Ga0194116, IMG submission 148617) | Freshwater microbial communities from Lake Tanganyika, Tanzania - TA2015008 Mahale S9 surface | ecosystem: Environmental > Aquatic > Freshwater > Lake | place: Tanzania: Lake...
AATCAAAAAACAGGTTACCTTCGATACACATTGGGTAGGGCTTCATCCATCGTGGCAAGAAAAAAGCAATGCCATGAAAACCATAACTGCCTGGGAAGAAGAAAAACAGACCTTTTCTACAATCATTGGCGATGCACCGAAACACAGCCGTTTCCATTTTATTCATATGCATTTGCCCCAATCATATCAATTACTGCTGCAGTTGGGAATTCAGACCGACTGGAGCATGGGATATCCTGATGCTGTTGGATTTCGGGCGGGAACAGCTGTTCCTTTTCTTTGGTATGACCTTATCGCAGAAAAATCCACTCCTTTGAGGGTCGTTCCCTTCTGCATCATGGACGTTACGTGTAAAAATTATTTAAACTTATCTCATGACCAGTCAATTTCTTTAGGCTTGTTACTTAAACAAACTGTTTCATCATGGGGTGGTGTGTTTTGTTTCATCTTTCACAACGAATCTGTCTCTGATAGCCACCCATGGAAGGGTTGGAAAAACGTGATCGTTTCATGGTCAAAACCGTTAACCCCGTAAGCGAGCCCAAACTCTTACAATGAAAATCGCGCTGGTATATCGCAAAGACATCGACACCCAGTTATGGGATGCCGCCATTTTTAGGTCACGGGTTCCATTGGTTTACGCGCTTTCCGATTATTTGGATGCCCTTTGTGGCGGTCATTGGGCTGCATTGATTTGTGGCAACTACGAGGCGGTATTTCCGCTACCGTTAAAAACCAAATGGGGATTTACCTATGTTGTTCAACCTAAGTTTTGTCAACAATTGGGTGCCTTTGGCTCAAACCAAACCCTTACAACTCAGGATTTTATCGCTGCGATTCCAAAAAAATTTCTTCGGGTTCAACTTCAATTGAATCCGTATTTCGACGGGGGTAAAACCATCGCTTTGGCATCAAAAACCAACTTTGTTCTCCCTCTATCGGAGCCACCAACCTACAACAAAGATTGCCGGAAAAATCTCTCCGCGCTAAGCAAGTTGCCCATCGAATACACTGTTAACGATTTAACAATCGCAGACGTGGTAGGGGTATATCGCGACGCTTGGGGCGAGGCCAACGAGCATGTAACTAGCCAAGACTATGAAAATTTCATTTCGGCTTGTACACTTTTACAATCGAAATATGGCGCGGCCTACACTTTAAGCGCAAAGAACACAGAAAGCAAGCAGTTGCTTGGTGCGGCCATTTTGTTGGGCTTGCCAAAGGAAAAGGACCTGTCCTGTAACCATCTGCATTATGTTTGTGCCGGTCCCACAGAATCTGGCAAACCATTAGGAATTATGCACGGAATCATTGATGCCGCCATTCAAATGCACGTGGGCAATCGTTGTTTTTTTGATTTCGAAGGCAGCAGCATTCCAAGTGTTGCCGCTTTTTACCAAAAATTCGGACCTGAAAATACCCCATTTTACTTGCTACACAGAGGCATTTGATGTGGTGAATTTCAGCCGCCTAAGTTCGGTTGATGTATCTTCGCACTATGAACCCGTGGATTCAAGCTGCACGCCTCCGTACATTGCCTTTGGCGCTATCTGGGATTTTGCTCGGGGCCGCCGTTTCACACCTCTGCTTTGAAGGATTGTCTTCCCTGCCCCACCAATCTCCGGAGAATACCATTTCGCCATGGATTCTTTTGCTTTTGGCTATAATTACCGCCACGCTTTTACAAGTATTGAGCAATTACGCGAACGATCTGGGTGATTTTTCCAAGGGTACGGATGTAGTGGCCAAGCGAACAGACCGGGCATTGGCCTCTGGTCAAATCACAGCGTCTGCCATGAAACGTGCGCTGTGGCTCATTGGCGGACTGGCCTTGATTTGCGGTTTGGGATTGATTTATATTTCAGGGCTTTTTCAGTCTGAATCAGGGTGGTATTTGTTGGCTGTTGGGTTGTTGGCAATCCTTGCCGCTTTGGGGTACACACTGGGCAAAAACGCCTATGGCTATTGGGGTTTGGGCGATTTGTCTGTTGTCTTGTTTTTCGGGATTGTTCCGGTGATGGGTATGGGATTGCTGAATGGTTTTTTCTATGATGCCGCATCAAGCAAATACTTGGATGTTTTTGTCATGGCAGGTGTTGGGATGGGTTTGTTGAGCGCGGGTGTTTTGAACGTGAACAACTATCGCGATTTGATTTCGGATGCAGACATGGGCAAAAAGACTTTGGCCGTTCGTTTGGGTGAGGCAAAAACATTGTTCTACCATCGGTTGCTGTTGTTGGTGGGTGGGGCACTTATAACTACTTCTCTGTTGACATTTGAAAAACGATATTTTGAATGGCCCAACTTCTGGGGTTCACAAACATTCTTTTTACTGGGGGTTTTCTCTCCGATATTCATCCAACTTTCAAGTCATTACCAAAGTGTAAAATCGGCCAAACCCGGTGATCGTGATACCCTGAACGGACAGTTGAAAAAACTATCGCTCACCATTTTGGCCATGGTTGTTTTGTATGCGGCATTGACTTTTTTGATTATCGATTTTTTGGGTCCAGACAGAGACTAAACCCATGCGCATAGAACTCCAAACCAAAACTATGGAATTTTTAAAACCGGCGAAAACAAGTCGGGGAGAATACATGGAAAAATCCAGTTTGTTGCTTTCGCTACACACTGGAAAGTATTGCGGGTTGGGAGAGGCAGCGCCCTTACCCAATTTAAGCATTGATGGAAAAGTAGATTTGGCGGCTGTTTTGAGTCCTTTGTTGGAGGAGGAAATCACAGAAAATCAATTGATCGATCTGCTTGCTGCTTGGGAGCCAGGCACCCATGATTCATTGCCCAGTTTGCGATTTGCTTTGCATTCGGCTTGGAAGAATTTACAGCGACAGGCGTCACGCATCACCGAAGAAACTGGGGCATCGGTATATTGGAATGAAAACTCCTTTACCCAAGGAAAAAAAGGAATGGTGATCAATGGGTTGGTTTGGATGAACGGCGCAGAAGCAATGTACCAGGAGGCCATGTCCAAGATTGAAGCGGGTTTTAAGTGCATCAAAATCAAAGTTGGGGCGTTGGATTTCGACGAAGAATGCCGGTTAATCGAGCGCATACGAAAAGACTATTCTGCTTTCTCTTTGGAACTGAGGGTAGATGCCAATGGTGGTTTTTCTGATGACTTGGCATTAGAGCAAATCAAAGAACTTTCGCGTTTTCAGATTCACTCTATAGAGCAGCCGGTGAATGTTCTTTGTAATGAACTTGATAAAATATGCCGATACAGTGCGATTGATGTAGCCCTTGATGAGTCTTTAATAGGACTTCACCCCAACAAAGACGGGGTAATGGGAAAAAGCGGACGTCATCTCTTAACATGGGCCAAGCCCAAATACATCATATTAAAACCTACTTTGTTGGGAGGGACAGACATGGCCGATTTGTGGATTGAAGAAGCAGCCAAGCAACAGATTGGTTGGTGGAGCACCAGCGCTTTGGAAGGAAATGTCGGTTTGGCCATTATCGCGCAATGGGTATCTCAATATCAACCCACCTTGCCGCAAGGATTGGGCACGGGCTTGTTATTCAAAGAAAATTATCCATCAAACACCCGGGTTAAAGGTGAAACCCTGTGGTTTAATTCAGCAAACACATGAGTTTAACACTGCCCGAGGGGTTTGTCTCTCAAATACATGAAACACTGCCTGGGGAAATATCCCAGGACCTATTAACATCGTTGCATGAAAATCCGAAGGTTAGCATCCGTTTAAATCGAACAAAGGGCATAACGGAGCAGCAGTTTGGGGAAGGTATTCTCGGCGATTCAATTCCACATTGCGGGGATGGGTTTGTATTGCGTTCACGGCCGATTTTCACGGCCGACCCGGCGTTTCACGCCGGGTCTTACTATGTGCAAGAAGCCAACAGTATGGTCATTGGGGAACTGGTAAAACGCCTACTCCTCAATTTTGATCCCGGAGCCATCGTGCTGGATCTCTGCGCATCGCCCGGAGGTAAAAGCACCCATACGGCATCGCACCTCAGACCCGGCGACCTGCTCATTGCCAACGAAGTAATCGCAGGAAGAACCGGAACTTTGATAGAAAATCTGTGCAAATGGGGACAGGGAAATCACGTAGTAACTTCCGCTGATGCCAAAATTCTTGGCAGCAACCTCAAAGGATTGTTCCAACTCGTGATTGCAGATATGCCTTGCAGCGGTGAAGGAATGTTCCGCAAAACCCCCGACGCCGTGAGTGAGTGGAGTGAAGAAAATGTGACGCTTTGCACACTCCGACAGCAGCGCATCGCCCACGATATCTGGCCAAGTTTAGCAGAAGGGGGCATCATGGTCTACAGTACTTGCACGTACAACCGCTCAGAAAACGAAGACAATATCAACCACATTGTTGAGACCTTGGGCGCCGAAATTATGGAATTTGATTTCCCCGCCGCGCTGGGAATTTTCGAACTGGAGCCGGGGAAATATCGCATGTTGCCCAACCAAACCCTGGGCGAAGGATTCTTTTTTGCCATCCTAAGAAAACCTTACAAAGAGCGATTGTCGTTGCCCAAATCGGCGAAAATGAAACCCAGCAAACAACTGCCGTCGTTCCTCAAAAATGATTTTATGGGGTATGACCTTGCCGATGGTTTGATGGCCGTTCGAAATGGTTTGTGGCATGATTACCACCCCAATTTGCCCGCCCTTTTACCTGGCGTGAAACAAACGGGTATCAATGTGGGTCAAAACAACAAAAACCAATGGAAGGTGCATCCTGAATATGATTTGCTGTCGCTGAAAACCGTGCCCTACCCTACTTTGGATCTCGACATAGACGAGGCACTATCCTATCAAAAACGGGCATTTTTATCCAAGAAAACTGAATTGAAAGGCGTGGTTGGTTTGCGATGGAATGGACTCTCTTTGGGCACAACCAACGCCGTAAACAACGGACTCAATAATTTGTGGCCCATGCATTGGCGCATTTTACAGTCTCAAATGAAGGCGGAGTCTTTGTTGAAAGACCCTCGGTAATATTAGACAGCCCGTTTCGGCCCACACCTCACTATTTTGGGGCTTTGGCTTTGGTTCGTTTCAAACGATCCACGTAGTTCATCTCTTTTTCCGTTAGGAAACGCCATTTTCCACGGCCTAACTTCACTTTGTCGAATTCCCCTAACAACACACGATCCAAAGCGGTCACTTCATAACCAAAGTGCTCAAACATTCTGCGCACGATGCGGTTACGCCCACTTTTGATCTCTATCCCCAACACGGTTTCTTTTCCTTCTTCAACAAAACCACACTGCCCAAACGCCATCATGCCATCTTCCAGTTCAACCCCTTCCACCAATTGCAACATGTGCTCTTTGGATGGTTTTCTGTCGAGCGTGGCACGATACACCTTTTTGATTTCAAAACTCGGGTGCATCAACTTTTGCGTCATCTCACCGTCGTTGGTCAGTAACAAAACGCCTGTTGTATTTCTGTCTAACCTGCCGATGGGGTATATGCGTTCTTTTCCAGGCAAATCAATCAGGTCCATGACGGTTTTTCTACATTCGGGATCATCGGTTGTGGTGATGTATCCTTTGGGTTTGTTCATGATGATGTATACCGGTTTTTCAGGAATAACCTTGCGGTCTTCTACTTTTACGTTGTCGTGAGGTTTCACTTTGGTCCCCAATTCATTCACCACTTCCCCGTTCACGCGAACAAGACCTTGCAAAATCAATTCATCGGCTTCACGTCTAGAACAAATTCCGCTGTTGGCGATGTAACGATTGAGTCTAATTTCATTGCTTTTTGCGTGTTCAGCCCCTTTTTCTAAGTTGTTAGAAACGCGGTTGAATTCTCTTTTGCTTCCTTTAAACCCTTTGGGGGTATCGGCTTTTTCTGCCTTGGGAATGCCGTAAGTTTTTTGGACCTCTTGAAAATCTTGTGTGCTGTCGGATTCTGAGGAGAAACTCCGTGGTTTGAATTTCGACAATCCTTTTGTACCTGAATGGGCAGAGGGTTTTGATGGTCGATCTTCCTCGTTTCTACGTGCGGGTTTTTCCTCGAAGTCGCGTTTCGGTCCAAAGTCTTTTTTTGGTCCAAACTCACGCGGTTTGTCGAATCTGGATTTGTCTGAAAATCCGGGTTTATCGAATGACTGCGGCTTATCGAATGACCTTGGCTTGTCGAACGATCTCGGTTTGTCGAAACTGTGTTTATTTTCGGAATCATACGGCTTTTTGAACCCGCCACGGTTGTTGTCTTTATCCCATGGTTTATCGAACCTCGGCTTATCCGAAAATCTGGATTTGTCGAATGATCTCGGTTTGTCGAATGACCTTGGTTTGTCGAATCCACCCCTGCCTTCGCGATCGTTGAAGGGTTTTTTATTGTCGCCATCTTTTGAAAAGCGCGCACTTCTATCGCCTGGAAATCTTGGGTTACCCGATTTATCACCTCCGGTAAATCCCCCTTTTTCAGCAAAGCGCGGGTTTCTTTTTTTGAATCCACCGCGGGCATTATCATCGGACGAAGGCGTACGATCGAACCTTGGGTTGTTGTTACGGGCAGGTCTATCCGCACCGTACGATGGTTTGTCGCCTCTTGAAAATCCTGGGCGATTGTTGTCTCTTCTATTATCGTCGCGACCTTCGAAGCGATTATTTTTTTCGAAGCGGTTGCCAAAGCTGGGTTTTTCGTTGCGATCTCCGAACGATTTTTTATCCCCTGGGCGAGATGGCGCGCCACCCGAATTGGTTTCACCAAAGAATTTGGTTTTTTTGGGCTCTGTTTTATCAAAGTCTATTTTGCGATTGCGTTTTTCTCCGGGTTGTCTAACCTGGAATTTTTTGCCATTGCCTTGTTCATTCTTGGGAGACTTTGCCATAACTAATGCCTTTTGAATTTACAAAGGTAGTGTAAATTCGGGGGACCGCAGTTTTACAAATACGTGCCGGGGTATTTGGTAATCATCAGTTCACCGTTTTTTGCTTCAGCATAACCAAATTCGTAGCAGTATCGATAGCAATTTCCTGTTTGGGGTTCTTCGGTATGGGTGAAGAAGTTGAAAAGGAATCCTTTGTTTTCGAGACGCCTCATCGACACAGTATTATTTCCATTCGATGTTTCGTACACTTCTTTTAAGATTTTGCGATTTTTCACCAATACGCGATTGATTGATTTTAGGGGGTCTAACTGCTCTTTATTTTTTCTATTGTTAAACGCACTTCTGCATGCATCATTGCAAAACAGTTTGTCGGCCCGTCCTTTCAGTTTGTCGCTACATTCTCTGCAGCAACCCACGGTGTTGTATTGATTTTCCATAAGCGATTTTGAGACAATACAAACATTCTAAGAATATCCCCCAAAACGAGTGGTTTATATTAATCGTTTATAATCGTTTATAAATGATTGCTTTCCGATTAACAACAAGGTGAACACTCAACTTTGTATTGTTGATGGCAACCAAAGGCCATGGGCGTACATCGACACAGTCTTATTATTTGTTATACAGTTATTTACGAGAGAAGAGTTATGAAAAATTTATTGAATTCCGTTAGGTTAGTCGGAAATGTGGGTTATGATCCAGAAATCCGTGAGTTTGAGAGTGGAAAAAAGTTGGCAAAACTGACTTTGGCAACCAATGAACGCGTTACATTGTTGTCGGGGGATGTGGTTAACAACACCCAGTGGCACCGTTTGGTGGCTTGGGGTGCGGTGGCCGACCGATTTGAGAAAATGGTGAAAAAAGGAAGCAAACTCATGGTAGAAGGGAGATTGCAACATCGTTCTTATTTGGATGCGGACGGACAGAAAAAAGAGACATCAGAGGTGGTTGTTAAAAACATCCTTCTGATAGAGGCGAAAGGGAAATCCGTACAAATCACCGAAGACGATTTGCAGCCTGCAGGAGAGTAAATTAGCCTGCACTGTACAGTTAAACACCCTGTTGGTAATCGCCGGCGGGGTGTTTTTTTTACACCCCATCTATTTGGTAAATTTGTGTTGTGCATTTATACAACAAATTCTTGCTGAAGAACGGCCTCAGGGTCATTCATTTGCAAGACAATACACGGACCACCGTTGTTCTAAACACCCTTTACAATGTTGGGGCTCGCGACGAGGTTTCGTCCAAAACGGGTTTTGCACATTTGTTTGAGCATCTAATGTTTGCAGGCAGCGAGAATGTGCCTGTTTTCGACAAAGAGGTTGAGGAGGCGGGTGGACAAAACAATGCTTTCACAAACAATGAATTTACCAATTACTATTTGGTCATGCCCTCTGAAAACGTGGAAACTGCCTTTTGGCTCGAGAGTGACCGGATGAGGGCATTAACGATTGATGAAAAATCATTGTCTGTACAACGGGGTGTGGTTGTTGAGGAGTTTAAACAGCGCTGTTTCAACGCCCCATTCGGAATGTTGTGGCATCACATTCGTTCCGTGGTTTACCAAAACAGCCCGTATCGGTGGCCAACGATTGGGTTGGATATTAAGCACATTGAAGACGCGGTGCTTGAAGACGTTCAATATTTTTACAACAAATTTTATTCCCCACAAAACGCTGTAATTTCGGTGGTGGGTAACATTGATTTACAGCAAACACAAGCACTTGCGGAGAAGTGGTTTGGCGACATCCACAAAGCAGGAGAGGCAAATAAAAACCATTATGAAACCGATGCTGAAATTACTGAAAGACGGTTTTTCGAAACAGAGGATTTAAGTCCAAATCCCGCTGTATTTTTGGTATGGAGAGGTCCATCTTTCTCACACCCCACATCCATTTCGTTGGAACTGTTTGCAGAAATGCTGGGTGGTTCAGACGTTTCCCCTTTACAACTAAAATTGGTTAAAGAAACGCAGCAGCTAAATGCTGCCGAGTGTTTTTACTTGCGCGGCTTGGGAGAGGGTTTGTTTGTGATATATGGCATTCTCAATGATGGTGTAACGCATCAACAGGGAGAAGCCGCTTTGTTGGCTGTGTTACAGAGCGAAATTGGCAGGGGTGCGGAGCTTGAACGAATTTATCAAGGCGTAAAAAACAGGTATGCTACCCAGTTGCTGTTCGAGGCTACGCAGCCCATGCAATTGGCTCAGCGACTTTGTTATTTTGAGAATGCTGGATCGCTGGACGATATCAACCGTGAAAACGAAATCATAGAAAACATCTATTTAAGCGATGTATTATCGGTTGCCGAGAAAACACTTAACCACAACATTGTGTCTGTCATTAACTACCACCCAAAATCATGAGCCTCCTTAGAAATCGACCCGAAACGCAGACCATTCAAACCTTTGAGGTGCCTGAAAGTCGAGGCATCACATTGGCCTCGGGACATCAACTTCACCTTTCTACCCCTTGTTCTATTGGGGTTGTGCGGGTTGAATTGTTTTGGGCTTCCGGTTCATTTCATCAGTCAAAACCTTATGTGGCAGGATTGGCCAATGATTTGATGTTTTCGGGGAACGAAAATCGCAGCGAGTATGAAGTCATAGAATACCTAGACTATTTGGGGGCAACTCATCGCACAGAGTGTGGACATTTGGGTTCTTTGGTGGTGTTGCGGGCGAGCAAGAAAAACATTTTGGAGGCATTCAAGTGGTCCATTGAAAACATCGAACAGGCCAGCTACCCAGGCCGTGAATTGGAATCGGCCAAAATGGTTAGGTACGCCTCATTGGAGCGACAGCAAAAAACCCCTAAGTATTGGTCAAGCCGAATCGCTCTTGAAACCCTTTACGGGCGCGACAACACTTTGGGTATTCATGGAAATCCGGAGGACTACGAAAACATCCACCGTACAGATTTACAGCAATTTAAATCTGAACACTACAGCATGGATCGTTTGATGTTGTTTGTTTCTGGCGATGTGGACGATGCTTTGTTGGATGATTTTTCTACTATTTTGTCGAACTATCCAGGACGGATCATAGCAATTGAGCAACACGAATTCACCGGAACACCCGGAAAATCGAAGGAAGCCATATACCATCGGGTTGAAGGAACGAGTCAGGTGAATGTGAATTTGGGCCGGCATGTGAAGCCCGCAAATCAGCGTGAGCGATTTGGATTAACCTTGTTAAATTTGGTTTTAGGTGGATATTTTGGTTCTCGGTTGATGCAAATTTTGCGGGAGGAGAAGGGATTCACCTATGGCATTGGATCTTACTTCAAACCGGCGTTCAACGATTTTACTTGGACTATTTCGGGGGATTTAAAAAGCGAAAACAGTGTTGAATCGTTGGCTGTTATTCACGAAATATTCACGGATTTGAAGTCTAATTTACTTTCTGATAACGAGTTAACAAAAATCAAGCAGTATTATTCAGGTCAATTTCGCGGAGGGTTCGACGGTCCGTTTGCGATGGGCGGAAAATATCAGCATGCCATGTATCGGGGATTAACCATGGACTATTACTCAACCGTACTTCCTGGCATTTGGGCGGTAACCTCGGAAGAGATTATGGTATTGGCCAACAATTATTTAGATCCGGAATCGTTTATACATGTACTTTCGGGTGATACCGATAAAACTTAATACAGATCTTGGTGGTGTTTCAACGGAATATCTGGTTTTGCTTGTTTTTGATTTTGACATCAAAACTATGTGCCGTTGTCGTACCCGCCACAATTTACAGGGCGTGTTTGGACAGGCCCACTTTCACATTAACGGTAAGTTTATCACCCCCGTCTGACGCATGTGGCAGTTTTGCCTATCACCGCTTGTACGGCAGGGAAGATGCAATTTCACCCTGGAAATTATTGAAACAAGTGTCGCTGTTGAACATATTTAGCATCAGCACCACGTTGCCGAACACCAAGGCTTGGGAGGTTTATGTTTCTACCTCTTTTGCATGCAATGGAACAGACACATTGGTTTCCAATCATGTGTTTATTGACAACAAGGCGCCCTCACAATTCGAACCCGATAGCATCTCTGTTGAGTTTTCAAGTCAGAAGGTTATTGCCGGGTGGAGAAAACCCTTAGACCCCGATATTTTGGGTTACAGTTTATTCAAACTTGTGGGCGGAGGTAACGCGTTGATTAAGGATACATTTTCTACATTTTACCGATTCGACACCACTGTTTTCAATCCAAAAAATGGCAACAACTCATTTTCAATTGCTGCTTTTGATAGTTGTTTAAATGGAGGTCTACTAAGTAATTATCATTCGCCTATTAAACTTTTGGTATCGAAAGATGCCAAGTTTTGGTGCGCGAAAAAGTCGTTGCTCACCTTCACCAAATACGTGGGGTGGACAGCTTCAAAATACGCGGTTTGGAGACTTTGTATCACCGACAATCAATGGTCGTTTCTGGGTGACATAATGGCGGATTTGGTCAACAACCCTTCAACCTACAGTTTCATTGATGCAACATACGAGCTGAACAAAGTCTACGTTTACATCGTTCGTGCACACAAGCAAGGCGCCAACGTTACGAGTACTTCCAACCGCATTGTGGTTGACTACACTTCAACAGCCAACACTATACCCATCACTTTGATCAGTGGTGTGAGCGTCATTGGGAATGACCTTGTTCGTTTGGATGCGGTTTGGACAAAAGACGGTCCCTCCTCTACCCTTGCCGTAGAAAAATACGCAGGTGGCGCCTGGGTGAACATCCAAAACAGCTCTACCGCTGGCAATGTTTCACACAAAGACACCAGCACAAAGACACAGCAAGATGTTGGAGAATATCGCCTCATACGAACCAATGATTGCGGCATTAAAGACGACACCTCATTTTCACACAAAACAATATTACTTGCTGAAAATCAACGTGTTATGAGTTGGAATAGCCATGTTGGTTGGACAAATTCATCGCTTACAACAGACTTTGATTATCACCTGGAAGTAAAAACCGGTTTCACGTGGAACCCACTATATTCTGGCAAAGGAAGTTCCTTTATTCTACCCACCAACCTCTACGGGTGGCAGACTTTTCGTGTCAAAATTTTTAGTACTGATGGCGTCTTACCGATAAACTATGAATTGTATTCGAATGAAAAATTGGTTTACTTGGGATTCGACAGCAGTCAATTTGATACCACACTCGTACCCAGTGCTTTTAATCCGTTTGGAATCAACCGGGTCTTTAAAATTTCCAACCCTGCCATTTCTCTTGGAGAATCTACCCTCACCATTTTCAATCGCTGGGGTGAAATCCTATTTCAGGGGGATGCGCTTGTTGGTTGGGGTGGTACAGACAAGTCTGGGGACATAGTTCCACAAGGAACGTATGTCTATCTCGTTCAAGCTTCTTACCGAAACAAAAAAACAAGACACTCTGGAACACTGTTACTCATCCAATGAACGCCATTCAATTTTTAGGAAAATCACGGTTTTTGGATCAGAAAACCAGAAACAACTTAAGATCTTTGCTTCACAGGGTAGCAAAAAACAAGGGCTGGAAAATCAACCAACTCACCTATGTCGTTGTTGATGATGAGCACTTGCTTTCAATTAATGTAGAGCACTTACAACACAACACATACACAGACATCATCACTTTTGATTTGTCTGACGGCCAATCCAAAGGGGTGGATGGTGAGATTTATATTTCTATTGATCGTGTGAAAGAAAATGCCATTATTCATCATCAGAGCGTAGAAATGGAATTGGTGAGGGTGGTTTCTCATGGCTTGTTACATCTCTTGGGATTTAAGGATAAATCACCAAACCAAGCAAAAGAAATGAGACAAGAAGAAGAGGCTTGCTTATCTTTGTGGTCCTCTTTGAACTAGCGTTTCACGTGAAACGAAATCAACATGACTACTAGATATGATGTGATTGTTGTAGGCGCCGGCCATGCTGGTTGCGAAGCTACTCACGCAGCAGCTACCATGGGTTGTTCTGTTTTGTTGGTAACCATGAATATGGAAACCATTGCTAAGATGAGTTGTAACCCAGCAATGGGTGGTGTTGCAAAGGGACAAATCGTCCGCGAAATAGATGCGCTTGGTGGCATGTCGGGCATCATCACCGACAAGACCATGATACAGTTTCGGATGTTAAACCGAAGTAAGGGTGTTGCCATGTGGAGTCCGCGGGCCCAAAGCGATCGTTGGCGTTTTGCTGTAGAATGGCGATTAGCCTTGGAGGGCAACCCCAATGTAGACTTTTTTCAAGACAGTGTAAAGTCTTTAATCATTGATAATCAATTGGTTAGGGGTGTAATTACCACCATGGGTATGGTTTTCGAAGCTGAAACCGTTGTACTAACAACGGGAACATTTCTGAATGGTTTGATTCACATTGGGCGCAAAAATTTCGGGGGTGGCAGAATGGGCGAACATGCTTCTGGAGGTATTACAGAGCAATTGGTAGACGCTGGTTTCACCACGGGTAGAATGAAGACCGGCACGCCACCACGTGTTGATGGCAGGTCGTTGGATTACAGCAAAATGGAGGAGCAACCCGGAGATGACGGACCTTTCAAGTTTAGTTATTCAAGTGTTACCCAACCCCTATCCACACAACGCAGTTGCTACATCACCCACACCAACGAAGCTGTGCACGACGTTTTAAGGGAAGGGTTTATAGACAGCCCCATGTATAATGGCAGCATCACGGGTCTTGGTCCCAGATACTGTCCGAGTATTGAAGATAAAATCAACCGCTTTGCTGAGAGGAACCGACATCAAATCTTCGTAGAACCCGAAGGGTGGAATACAGTTGAGGTCTATGTCAATGGTTTTAGCACATCGTTGCCTGATGATGTCCAACTCCGGGCTTTGAGGCTGATCCCTGGTTTTGAAAATGCCAAGATTTTCCGTCCGGGTTATGCCATAGAGTACGACTTCTTCCAACCCACGCAATTGAACAACACATTAGAAACCAAACCTTTGCGCGGTTTATACTTTGCGGGGCAAATTAACGGAACCACAGGCTATGAAGAGGCGGCATGCCAAGGATTGATGGCTGGAATCAACGCGGCACTTCGTGTTCAGGGGAAAGATTGTTTTGTTTTGGGTAGGCACGAGGCATACATTGGTGTTTTGATCGATGACTTGATCAACAAGGGAACCGAGGAGCCTTATCGCATGTTTACATCGCGGGCCGAATACCGTATATCGCTACGGCAGGACAATGCCGATGAGCGTCTTACGCCAAAGGCTTTTGAAATCGGCCTTGCCTCGCAAGGGCGATTGGATGCTCTTCACCAAATCAACCAGGAGGCCGATGAAATCATAGATTTTCTGAGCAAAACCAACATCACACCTAAAGAGGTAACCGATTTCTTACCTGCTGATGTGGCAGCGATCAGCGAAAAACAACGCGCAAACAAACTATTATTGCGTCCGCAAATTGAACTCGACCACCTATTGGCGATTCCACACATTGGAGAGGCGTTGAGTTCCTATCCTTTGTTGGCTAGGGAGCGCGCCAGTATTTCCATCAAATACAAAACATATATCGACAAAGAAATTGAGTTGGCTGATAAGATGCACCGCCTGGAAGACATCATGATTCCTGCGAATTTCGACTATATGAAACTAAACAGTATCAGCATGGAGGCCAGGGAAAAACTAACGAAAATACAACCACAGACGCTCGGACAAGCAAGTAGAATTAGTGGTGTAAACCCCGCGGATATTCAGGTATTATTGGTTTATTTTGGCCGTTGATAGAATGAAAGAGACCCCAACTTTATCAAAGCTCACCCATCTCACCAACATGGGGTTGGGATTGTGTGTAGCATTAGCTGCGCTCTTTCAGTCCTGTGCCAACCCAGTACCTCCCTCTGGGGGCGATAAAGATACTTCAGCACCCATTTTGTTGTCGGTAGAAAATGCTCTTAAGTCGGACAGAAACCAAATTACCCTACAATTCGATGAAAACATCACCACGGTAGGTACTTTGGTTTATTCACCCAAAATTAAAACATCAAACACACCCAGCGCAAGCACGGTAAAAACCCAAAGAAATACAATCCGTGTTGATGTTCCAGCCATCACCAATTGTGTCTATTTAGACAATTGGGTGGTAGATTTCAACGAGAAAAATCCGCTCAAAAACAGTTCCCTACTTTTGAATGGTGATAGCGGTGAGGTTATCATAAAAATCAAAACTAGCAACTCAACAAAATCCAAATTTGGGGTATACATTTTCCGGGACTCTTTGATTTACTATCCTAAATCAAACAAAAACAATATATACCACTTTCAAGGTTTGCCATCGGGTATTTATGAAACTGTCATTATAGAAAACGACAACAATCAAAAGATCGAAAACAACGAATCATACAACATTTTCTTCAGCGTAAACAGGCCCAATGATACCTTGTTTGTGTCTTTATATCCACCCAAGAAAACCTATAAATCGGCCTATCTTCTTTCAGAAACCAAATACCCCTATTGTTTGATTGGTTCACCCATTTCCCACGAATGGCTATCATTGACAGACTCGCTAAAACTAAAACAAGACACCCTACTTTTTTCAGGCACAATATCAAAGCGAGTGCAAACGGATTTGAGTATTGATTCTTTCATTACTTCTAACCGCATCATTAATCAAGCAGAAAAAAAACTATATGGGGTATTAGACAAAGATACACTCACCAGCAGGCTGGGTTTATACGGTTTTAATACTTCAAATTACTCATCCATTTACCATACTTCGCAGGATGATACTGTGAAACACTCATTTATTGCACTGAGTAAAAACACAATTCAAAACAATACAGATTCTACGGTTTACATAAGGGTATTTAATAATCAAATCAATTACATCCTTATACTCGGCAAACTACAACAAACACAAATCATCCTTCCAGAGGGTTCATATAGTTGGGTTTCTTGGATCCATTCAAACCAGGAAAACGATGATCTATCACAACCTTTAAATATTGATGGTTCAGATTTATTTGTGAGCGAAATTAACATGCAACAAGAGAGTTTTTATTCCTCACTAAAACCATGGATTGTGAAAAAGAACCTCGAGAATACGTTAATATTACCAGAATTGAGTTTGTATAATACTGGAATAACAACAAAATAATTTTGGTTTCACGTGAAACCCCTCATTTGTAATCTCATCGAAATACAAAACTGTTGAAATGTATGAGGTATTCAAGAATATTAGACTCTGTGATTGTGGGTTTTTATTTAAAAATAATGACTTAACCACAGTCATTACTCTATTGTTAGAATCTAATATATATCATTATAAATCAATGATTTAAATAAAAAATATTGTGGATGAATGTGTTGGTTGTAAAATTACAAACAGAAATTTTGAGAGTTATCAGCAAATCCACATAGCTATACTATATACTACGTAATATTCTTTTTTAAATGATTAAATCTTATTACTACTAAGTTTGTGTGGATGAGTTTGAATGCTGGTGGAAATAACATCGATGAGAAAACAACGTCAATGGTTTAGATTTGTAACATGGTAGAAAAGATTCAACAAATCCATCAAGAGGTTCTTGCTTACGTGTTTGATGAAAATCAAAAGGCTGAGCAATTTCGTTTGGCTTACCTATCAAAAAAAGGAATCATTACTGAGTTGTTTGAAGTGTTTAAGACTTGTTCAGTTGAAGAGAAGAAGTCGTTGGGAAGTGTGTTGAATCAATTAAAGAGAGAAGTTGAATCCAAATATCAAGAGCAAAAAGAAAAGGAAGAAGCCCTGAGTGATCAGCAGCATAACGCCGAAGATGTTACTTTACCTGTTTATCAATTCCAATCGGGTGCGTTGCATCCTTTGAGAATTGTAGAAGATCGGTTATTGGAGATTTTCTATTCATTGGGATTTGATGTGTCTGAAGGACCTGAGATTGAGGATGATTATCACAACTTTGGGGCCTTAAATTTCGCGGAGGATCATCCAGCCAGGGATATGCAGGATACCTTTTTTATTTCTGGACATGTATTAAGGACTCATACGAGCTCGGTACAAATCAGGGAGATGGAAAAGGGAAATTTCCCTTTGCGTTTGGTTATGCCTGGACGGGTTTACCGCAACGAAGCTGTAAGTGCCAGAAGTAATTGTTTTTTCCATCAGATAGAAGGGTTGTACATTGATAAAGGGGTGAGTTTTGCGGATTTAAAGCAGACTTTATACTATTTCGTACAGCAGTTTTTCGGTGAAGGCACTAAGGTTCGTTTTAGGTCGAGCTATTTTCCATTTACTGAGCCCAGCGCTGAAATGGATATTTGGGCAGGTTTGGATACAGAAGAAAATCGTCGTTTAACCAAAGGCACCGGCTGGTTGGAAGTATTGGGTTGCGGCATGGTTCATCCCAATGTTTTAAAATCTTGTAACATTGACCCGGAGGAATGTTCAGGATTTGCTTTTGGTATGGGTATCGATCGTATCACAATGTTGAAGTATGGGATTGCCGATATCCGTGATTTCTTTGTGAACGATGTTCGCATGTTAAAACAATTTGCTGGTATTTAAACATTTGAAATTTGTTCTAATTTGACCGCCACGAAAAAGATATTTTTTGCCTCTGACTTTCACTTGGGAATGCCCAATGAAGCGATTTCTTTGGAGCGTGAAAAATCCATTGTTGATTGGTTGAATTATTGTGCACCTCAAGCAGATGCTATTTACTTGGTTGGGGATGTGTTTGATTTTTGGTTTGAGTATAAAAAAAGTGTTCCCAAGGGATTTGTTCGGTTTTTGGGCGCTGTGGCCAAGTTGACAGATCAGGGAATACGTGTATTTTTGTTTCCTGGAAACCATGATTTATGGATTTCGGATTATTTGGTTAAGGAGTGTGGTGTTGTGTTGATTTCTAACGAGTATGAGTTTGAGTATAGAGGTAAAAAATTCTTCGTTCATCACGGCGATGGGTTGGGTCCGGGTGATCGATCGTACAAATTATTGAAAAAAATTTTCGCCGCTCGCTTCGCTCGCTTACTTTTTCAATGGATTCACCCCAATTGGGGCATCGCCCTGGCACATGCCCTGAGTAAAAAAAGTCGCCTGTCGCAAAACCCTAAAAAGGATCAATATCTGGGTAATTCCAAAGAGCACCTCGCACAGTTTGTATCGGCCCACACATCTTCCCCAAACGCGGCGGATTACTATGTATTCGGACATCGTCACCTGGTATTGGATGTGTCGGTGAACCAATCGCGATACATCAACCTTGGAGAGTGGTTGCATGGCCGTCACTATGCGGTGTTCAATGGTGAATCAATGCAGTTGTTGCAGTGGCCATCGCACCAACCAGCGAAAGCACAAAACCCCTAAAACCGCAGGCACATCGATATCCTTCCGAACATCGAAGACAAACTTTCCCAAAGCTTTTCCAAACACACCCCTCCACCAATCCGCAGAAGAGAACCAAAACTATCGGTATCTTTGCAACAACATGCTTGAAAAACTCGAAGCCGTTTACGCCCATTTTAAAGAAATAGAATTGCTGTTGAGCAGTCCGGAAGTGGCCAGCGACGTGAAACGGTTCACCAAATTGAACAAGGAATACCGCGATCTGGAAGAAATCGTACAGACCTATTTCGAATACAAGAATTGCTACCACCGCATTGTAGAGGCGCGTGATATCCTAAAAAACGAGAAAGACAAGGAGCTGCGCGACATGGCCAAGGAAGAGTTGGATGAATTGGAGCCCTTGCAAGCGGAACTCGAAGAGAAAATCCGCATTCAATTGCTACCCAAAGATCCCGAAGATGCCAAGCCTGCAGTTGTGGAAATTCGCGCAGGAACGGGCGGCGACGAAGCCGGAATTTTCACTGGAGATTTGTTTCGCATGTATCAGCGTTACTGCGACGACAAGGGTTGGCCCATTTCTGTGGTTGACGACACCGAGGGAACCGCGGGTGGTTACAGCAAAATCATTTTTGAAGTGCCTTACCCCGGAACCTATGGGGTGCTAAAATACGAAAGCGGAGTTCACCGTGTGCAGCGGGTACCAGCCACAGAAAGCCAAGGAAGAATTCATACATCTGCGGTGAGTGTGGTTGTTATGCCCGAAGCAGAAGAGGTAGACGTTCAACTGAATCCTGCCGATGTAAAAATGGAAACCAGTAGGAGTGGTGGTGCGGGCGGACAGAATGTGAACAAGGTAGAAACCAAAGTTCAGTTAACCCACATTCCCACAGGGTTGGTGGTTGTTTGTCAGACCGAACGCAACCAGCTTGGAAACCGAGAGAAAGCCATGAAAATGTTGGCGACCAAACTCTACGAAATCGAATACACCAAGCACATGGAGGCCATTTCGTCGCGACGGAAAACGCTGGTGAGTACGGGCGATAGAAGTGCGAAAGTCAGAACCTACAACTACCCACAGGGCAGGGTTACAGATCACCGAATTGGTCTGACTTTGTATAATTTGTCGGCCATCATGAACGGTGACATTCAGGAAATTTTGAACGCCTTGCAAGTGGCGGAAAATGCGGAGCGACTCAAGGAGGGTGAGTAAATTGAAAAGAAAAGTGCGTTGGGTGAGGCTGTGGTGGTTGCTTCACATGCCGACACATTGAAAGTACGCTGATTAATCGAGCGCAAATGAAAATTTGTTAAACCCCAGCGGCTTGTTGTGAAAGGCTGCGGTCTGTGTGTTGTCGGGGAGTGATTTTCTTGATAGTAACCCCTTTGCTGTTTGATTTTGCGCTGCTTTTCATGGCTTTTTGTATTTAGGTTTTGGGCGATATACACAATAGACGTATCCTACCCCCAATTTGTTGCCGGATAAAAGCGTGAAAAGGTCGAACATCGACCAACAGCAAACAGTTGTCGGTGAAACTTAGAAAATGCTATCGAACACTTTCTTCCCGTCGGTATTGAGCAGGTAGTCGGTGGCGCAGCGTTCGGGGTGTGGCATCATGCCAAACACGTTTTTGGTGGCATTGGAAATGCCGGCGATGTTGTTGAGGGACCCGTTGGGGTTGGCCTCGTCGGTGATATTTCCGTCTGCATCGCAGTATCTGAAGAACACTTGTCCGTTCGCTTCAATGTCGGCTAAGGTTTGTTCATCGCAGTAGAAACATCCTTCACCGTGGGCGATGGGCACACAAAGCACCTTGTTGGCATCGATTTTACGGGTGGCGACCAAATGGGTGTTGCCTGCTTTGAGGTGAACATTTTTGCAGTTAAACTTCATGTTGGTGTTGCGCAGGAGGGCGCCGGGGAGCAAGCCACTTTCGCACAGAATCTGGAAACCATTGCAGATACCCAGGACAAAACCACCGTTTTGGGCGTGTTCAGCTATGGCGGCCATGATGGGAGACAACTTGGCGATGGCACCAGAACGCAGGTAATCTCCGTAGGAGAACCCGCCGGGCACAAAAATGTGGGTACAACCTTGCAGGTTAGTGTCTTTGTGCCAAAGTTTAAGCACAGGTTCACTTGTGTACGTTTGTAGGACCTTGATGAGGTCTTGGTCGCAGTTAGAGCCAGGGAAAATGACAACACCGAACTTCATGTTGGTGCAAAGGTACATTAATTGTTTTGGTTGATGGCGTCTTTGTTCAACAACCCCAACGCCAGAAGTGCGTAATAGTTGACTGCGCGAACAGGGGTATATTGGAAGCCCTGAAGTTGATCCGTGTGTAAGGTATGGTACACGCTGTTTTGAAGGGAAGGGGTGATGCTATCGCTAGGAATGGGCGATGGTAGTTTGAGTGTTTCTAACAGTTTGCTGAAAAATGTGGTCAGGTAAAGGGTTGTGCCACGCAGGGCGATATGGGGTTGTTTTGCGCCCATGGCATCGGATAGTTGATTGAAAAGCTGCTGATATTTCAGGTTTTCGGCCACGCAGAGGTAGCGGTTAGACCAGAGGTTATTTTCGTAGAGGTGGAGCATGAGTTTGGCCACGTCTTCAACACCAACGAATCCATTGCTACCGATGGGATAGAACGGCATTCCTTTGCGTATCATGTGATAGAGTTGGTTTGAACCACTTGTGCCATCGCCGTAGCCGAGGATGATGCCGGGGTTGACCATGGTTACTTGTAAACCTTCTTCACGGCCGCGCCAAACTTCTTGTTCAGCGAGGTTTTTGCTGATGGCGTACTGACTGTTGTATTTGCTCTCAACCCAAACGGTATTTTCGGTGATGGGGGCTTCGTTTTCTGTTCTGCCGATGGCTGAGACCGAACTGGCGTATACCAATTTGGGGATATTGTTTTTGAGGCAGGCATTGACCACGTTGCGGGTCCCGATGACGTTGTTTTGCATGAGGGCATCTTTGTCTTTTCTTTCGAAGGAGACTTTTGCGGCGCAGTGAAAAACAGCATCTACTTCTAGGATGGCATCGCAGAGGTCGTCGATGTCCAGTATGTTGCCCGTAACCCATTGGGGTTGGAAGGCGTTAGGCAGATGGTGAAATTGGTGAATGTGGGGAAACAGACCTTCCGATTGGGGGTTTCTGCGCAGGGCAATCACGCGGTATCCTTGTTTGAGGAGTAGGCATGAAAGGTGGGCGCCGAGGAAGCCGGTTGCGCCAGTGATAAAAACCGTGGGTTTGTTCATTTTCCGATGCAAAATACCTGAATTCGGAGCGAAGTCTGAGAAAAATCTTTCGGGAATGTACCTTTGTGTTATGAAGCACATTGCTATTGTGAATGGACCCAACTTGAATTTGCTGGGCACGAGGCAGCCGGAGATTTACGGCGGGCAGTCGTTCGACGATTATTTTCAGGGGTTACAGGCCCGATGGTTGGGTGTGACATTGACGGCATTTCAGAGCAATGTGGAAGGAGAAATTATCAATGAGTTACAGCGATTGGCGAAATCGGGTACTTGCGACGGCATTGTGTTGAATGCGGCGGCGTATTCGCATACGAGCATTGCCATTGCGGACACCTTGAAGGCCATTGAAACGCCGGTTATTTTGGTGCATATTTCCAATGTTTTTTCTCGGGAGACGGAGAGAAAGACCGATTTGATGGCTGCCTCGGCCAGGGGTTTGATTTGTGGGTTGGGATTATCGGGATACGACTTGGCGGTTCGAGCATTGATGTGATAAAGAGGGTTGTATCTTTGTACTATGGGACTCAGACAAGACAAGTTTAGCAAACAGGTGCAGCGCGACCTCAGCGAATTGTTCAACATCAAAAAAAACGATTGGTTGGGCGGTGCGTTTGTGACGATAAGCAACGTGAATGTGAGTCCCGATTTGGGTCACGTGAAAGTTTATTTGTCGTTGTACAACAATCCCCATCGCGCGGCAATTATGGCACAGTTGGATACTTTGAACAAGGAGATTCGACATGCGTTGGCTCAGCGTTTGCGCAACAGCGTGAAGAAGATGCCCGAGGTGCATTTTTACGAAGACGATACGCTGGATTATGTGTCGAAAATGGAGGATTTATTGAAATCGCTCAACACGCCGAAGGAGTAATCGATTTTCTTTGGGTGCACTCCCTGTTCCAATAAAAGGTTGGATTGAGGGGTCAAAACCCATTGATTGACAAAGTTCTAGGTTGGAGGGCCTATTTTTGTGGGGCATCAATAACGAGGTTTATCAAACTTTCATTCAACATATCGAGGCGGTATTTCTTTTCCAGGGCCAATCCCACGGTGGTAAATTTGATCACGGGCATTTCTTTGTTGGGGTATTCGGTGGGGGCGATGGCTTTGGTGGTATTGATGAGTGCGTTAAACGGGTTTGAGACCAGTATTTTTTCGGCCTACAAGAAAACAGATCCTGATTTACTGATTACACCCCAAAAGGGTGTGGTGGTGGAGTTGCCGATGAATGAAGGTGGCGGTAGTTCGGTGGTGAATCGGTTATCGAAAATTAAGGGTGTTGCGGTGGTGTCGAAGGTTTTGGTGGGAAAGGCGGTTTTGAAGTACGGTGATCAGCAAACGGTGTGTCAGGTTTGGGGGGTTGATGATGCGTTTAAAAAGCGTATCACGTTGGATTCTTTGTCGAGCGCGGGGGTGCCGCGGTTTGTGGATGATCGAGTGGCGGCCAATCCCAATTTAATTTCTGACATGGCGGTATTGAGTGAGGGGTTGGTATACAAGTTGGGGGTTGGGAAGATCGAGCAACCCATCACGTTGATGGTTATCAACAAGGGTGCGGGTATTCATGATTTGGATGCCTTTGGGATGGAGGAATTTATTCCCTCGGCGATTGTCTCTTTGCCGGAAGATCAGAACACGCAAACGGTGATGATTGGGTTGAAGCAGGCACAGCGAATTTTTGGGGCATCGGAGCGCGGTGTTACGCAATTGGAGTTGCGTTTGGATGAATCGATTCGAGATAATGTGGGTGAGGTGGCTTTGATTAAAGCGCAAGTGGCTTCGGTAATGAATGGAGCGGGTGAGGGTGTTTGGGGGGTAAAGAATCAGCAGGAGCAGCATCCATTGATGTACAAAATGTTCAACACAGAGAAGTGGATATCGTTTGCTATTTTGTCGTTCGTTTTGCTATTGATATCCTTCAATTTGGTTGGGGCATTGACCTTGTTGGTGATAGACAAGCGCAAGGATTTTGTGTTGTTTAGAAATTTGGGTATGGAGCGTAGTGCCATTTCATGGGTGGTATTTTGGGAGGGGGTATGGGTGAGTGTTTGGGGAACATTGGTGGGTTTGGTGTTGGGTCTGGGTTTGGTGGTGCTGCAGTTGAACACGCATTGGGTGAGCACGCAGGGCACGTTTTCAATCCCGTATCCTGTTGAGTTAAGGATGAGTGATTTGTTTTTAATTTTGTTGTTGAACAGTGTTCTGGGGGTGTTGAGCGCCATTTTTCCTGCGTATCGAGCAGGCAGGATGAGCAGCGACCGCTTGGTTGGGACAAACTAATTATGGGATCATCGTGAAATATTTAATTGTTGGATTGGGAAACATTGGGGACGAGTACGAGGGCACTCGACACAACATTGGGTTTGAGGTGGTGGAATCGCTGGGGAAAAAGCTGGATGGTGAATGGAAGTCTGTGAAGCACGGCAGCCTGTGTGAGGTATCGCACAAGGGGAGAAAGTTGTTGTTGTTGAAGCCGAACACTTACATGAATTTGAGCGGAAAGGCAGTGTCGTATTGGATGCAGGTGGAGAAGATCAAACTGGAGCATGTGGTGATCATCACTGATGATTTGGCGTTGCCGGTGGCGAAGTTGCGGTTAAAATCGAAGGGAAGTGATGGCGGGCATAACGGGTTAAAAAGTGTTCAAGCGAGTTTGAGCACCACCAATTATGCGCGGTTGCGTTTTGGGATAGGTAGTGATTTTTCGCAGGGCAGGCAGGTGGATTTTGTGCTTGGGAAGTTTTCGGACCAGGAGCGCGAGGTCCTTAACGAGGCCATTGCCAGGGCGGTGGAAGGTACGCTGCAATATTGCACTTTGGGGGCGGGTTTCGCTATGAATTACACCAATACATAAGCCATGAAAATACATACCATATTGAGTCCGCAGTTGTTTTCCTTGTTTGAAAAAGAGGTGGTAGACAAGCAGGTGTTGGTCATCGACATATTGCGGGCAACCACGAGCATGGTGGTGATGTTGGAGAATGGGGCAACGTCGGTTAGGCCGGTGGCTGGGGTAGAGGAGGCGTTGCGATTGAAGCAGGAGAATCCGGCTTTGTTGATTGCGGGGGAACGCAATGGGTTTAAGGTTGAGGGGTTTGAGTTTGGCAATTCCCCCCAGGAATTTACCCCTGAGCGGGTGAGGGGAGAATCGTTGGTGATTACGACAACCAATGGCACGCAGGCTTTGTCGTTGAGTTTGGCGGCGTCGCACATTTGGGTGGGTGGATTTTTGAATATGAACGCTTTGGTGGCTTCGATTTGTGACACAAAGAAGGATGTTTTCTTGTTTTGTGCGGGGTGGAAGGGCCATGTGAATTTGGAAGATACATTGTTTGCTGGGGCGGTTGCGCAGCAGTTGGTAGACAAGGGTTGGGCGGTGGCAGATGATGCAACGCGGGCTGCGATGAGTTTGTGGTTGCAGGCGCAGGGCGATCTTCACGGATTTTTGTCGGAGGCGAGTCATGTGCAACGATTTCAGTCGATGCATGCCGAATCAGACTTGGATGTTTGTTTGAAATGCAACACTTCGGGGATGTCGGTGCGATACGAAAACGGCGTATTGGTGGCCATACCAAGTTGAATTAGTATTTTTGCTACAGAAACCATGGGTAATAAACTGAATAGGCCTGTTCGAGTACTCATCGCGAAGGTGGGGTTGGACGGTCACGACCGCGGTGCGAAGGTCATCGCCACGGCATTGCGTGATGCGGGGATGGAAGTCATTTACACGGGTCTGAGACAGACCCCGGAGATGGTGGTTCAAACAGCGTTGCAGGAAGATGTTGACGCCATTGGGGTGAGTATACTTTCGGGCGCGCACAACGCGGTATTTCCAAGAATTTTGACTTTGATGAAGGAGAAGGGCATAGAGGATGTGTTATTGACGGGCGGGGGCATTATTCCTGACGGGGATGTAGAGGCGTTGAACGAGATTGGCGTGGCCCAGTTGTTTCCTCCAGGAACCAGTACGGGTGATATCGCATCGTACATTGAAAACTGGGTAGAAACCCATCGTGCATAAGACCAGAACATGGCATACAACAATATTTTAACGGCATTAGAAGAAAATATCTTGGTGATTTCGATCAACCGAGAGAGCAAGTTGAACGCGTTGACGATCGAAACGTTGAAGGAGATCAAGGAGGCGGTGGATGAGGCGCAGACCAACGACGAGGTTCACGGGATGATTCTGACAGGTGTTGGCGAGAAGGCTTTTGCGGCTGGTGCGGATATTTCGGAGTTTGCCCATTTCAATACGGAGCAGGCGACGCGCATGAGTGCGGACGGCCACGATGTGATGAATTCTATTGAAAACGGCAATAAAATTGTGATTGCGGCGGTGAATGGATTTGCGTTGGGCGGTGGGTGTGAGCTGGCGATGGCTTGTCATTTGCGTGTGGCGAGCAGCAATGCCAAATTTGGTCAGCCCGAAGTGAATTTGGGGGTGCCTCCTGGATATGGTGGAACCCAACGTTTGGTGCAGTTGATTGGCAAGGGCAAGGCGATGGAGTTGTTGTTGACAGGTGATGCGATTGACGCGCAAACGGCGTTGAAATTGGGGTTAACGAATCGGGTGGTAGAGCAAGCGGAGTTGATGAATGAGGCGAAGGCAATGTTGAAAAAGATCTGTGGTAAGAGTCCGAGTGCCGTAAACAAGGTAATTAAATGTGTGAACGACTATTTCCGTCCCAATGTAAACGGCATGCAGCGCGAGATTTACGAGTTTGGTGAAGCGTTCGAGACGGCTGATTTCAAGGAGGGCACGGATGCATTTTTGAATAAAAGAAAGCCTAATTTTCGGGCATAAATAATACTTTTGAGTTATGCGTAAACTTTGGATGTTGATTTTACCGTTGGGTGTGTTCATGGGGGCTTGTGGTTCTGGCTCTTTCGACACGGATGACATTGAGGAGAACACGGCTACGGCTGAGTCGCCGAAGAATGTCCACAAGGGCCCTTGGGGCGATGTGGTTTTCAAGGATACTGTTTTTATGTTTGGCGATGTGAAGGACGGGGAGAGTGTTCAGCACACATATTCATTCAAAAACACGGGTGAGGCTCCTATCAGTATTGCCAATGTTGTGGCGCAGTGCGGGTGTACTACACCAGAATATACGCACGAGTTGGTAGCACCAGGGGAGACTGGCAAGGTGATGGCCACGTTTAACAGTTCAAACAGAGGGGGACCGGGGGGCATATTGAACGAGAAGAGCATCACGGTGACGTTTGAAAACAGCAAAACGGTTGAGGTGGTATTGAAATTTAAGGCCAATGTTATTGCTCCGGAAGGCAGTGTGTCTGAGGAGGAAATGATGGGTGGCGACGAACACGGACATTAAAATTAGACTATGATATTATTACAAGGACAACCCGGCGCTGGCGGCGGATCACAGTTGGTGATGATGGTGCTCATCATGGGCGTATTTTTCGTTTTCATGATTTGGCCACAGATGCGCAGGCAAAAGAAGGCGAAAGCTTATATGGAATCGTTGGTTAAGGGCGACAAGATTGTGACCACGGGTGGAATCCACGGCAAGATCACATCGGTTACGGATGCTCATTTTGTGATAGAGATGGAGGAGGGAAAGGCCAAGATTGAAAAGTCGGCAGTGAGCATGGAGTTGACGCAGGCGGCGTATCCACAGGCGGCTTCTTAAGGTTTTTGGGTGGTGTTGTCTGTTGGGGTCACCGGAAACATTGGCAGCGGTAAAAGCACCGTTTGTGCCATCTTTCGTTGGCTTGGTGTGCCCATTTATGAGGCAGACGTGGCGGCAAAATCGTTGTACAACACCCATGCGGGGTTGAGGCAGGCGATGGTTGCTTTATTTGGCGACGGCGTGTATACACCGGAGGGTGTCATTGATGCGTCGTTTGTTCGCGAGCGCGTGTTTGATGATGCGCATTTGATGGAGCGATTGAATGCGGTGGTACATCCGATTGTTTTTGAAGATTTTGCTCAGTGGGTGAGAGACCGGGAGCGGGAGGGGCATGCGTATGTGATTAAGGAGGCGGCAATTTTGTTTGAGTCGGGTGCGGATGCCACGGTTGACAGGGTTGTGGGTGTGATGGCATCTCCGGAAATTCGGTTGCGGCGGGTGATGGACAGGGACGGTGTGGACGAGGCGGCGTTTGCACGTCGGGTGCAGGCCCAATGGCCACAGGAGCGGTGGCAGGACCGCTGTGATTTCTTAATTTACAATGACGGGGAGGCCTTGTTGATTGAGCAGGTAATGACGACGCATCGTCGGTTGCTGACGCTATCGGGCAGGGGTTGATTATTTGTCGCGCAGACCACGCCCACTTTTGGAGATCATGCCTTGATCTTCCATGACGATACGCAATTTATCGAGCACACCATTCACAAAGCGAGAGCTGTTGGGGGTGCTATAATTTTTTGTGATTTCTAGGTATTCGTTGATGGTGACTTTGACGGGGATGGTGGGGCAGTGGAGGAACTCTGTGAGGGTGAGTTTGATGATGAGCAGGTCCATCACAGCGATCCGGGAGGGGTCCCAGTTGTCGGAAATTTCAGATATTTGGGATTCGTAAGCGAGGCTATTTTTCGCGGTGGTGGTAAACAGTTGTTGGGCGAGTTCTACTTCTTCTGAGTTGGACGATGGGGAGTTGGCCACGGGCACTGTGCCGTTGGATTGGGCGCCTTGGATGGTTTTTTCGATTTCACGGGTGGTATAGAGTTCGTCATCGCTCCAGCCGGGGTAGTAATCATTGAGGGTATCGAAGAAGGATTCTTTGGTTTCGAACAGGTTGGCATAGAATTCTTCGAGGAAGGCTTGTTGTTGCTCGAAGGTGGGTTGTTCGAAGAAGTCGATGTCGTTGACGAAGTCCCACTCTTGCATCCACTGATAGAAGGTATCTAATTGGGCGGAGAGCTGATTCCAGTCGAAGGCGAAGGATTTGCGTTGGCTACCGGTGACGGCGCGATGCAGGTATTTCACCAGCGGCATGCGGTCTAGGAGTCCTAGTCTACGAATTTTGGTTTGATCGGGGTAGAACTTGGCTTTTTCAAGCGCTTGTTCTTCGAGTAGGTATTGGGAAAGTTGGAAGGGAAAATCCAACAGAAAAAGATAAAAATCGTGGCTTTGTTGAATGGATTCTATGAGGTGAGAGAGGGTGTCGTCGAAGTAGGTTTTTTGCTTAGGCGTAAGGGTGGGCCATTGGAAGTCTGACAGTGACTCTCCTTGTTGGAAGGAATAGAGCGACTGAAGGGCTTTGATGCGAACGAGTCTTCGAGATATCATAGAACGAGGCTACAAAGATACGAAAATCCCCAGATTATTTCCACAAAATCCTGAACCAAACCCATCGGGAAGTATTAATTTTGCGGCGCATATGGCGAAGATTACCTTTCAGTTTGAAGAAAAAAACCGCAACGATGTTACGGTTGAGATATTTGAGGGCGAGTCGATTTTGGAGGTGGCGTTGGACAACGACATTCATTTGAACCACAATTGTGGCGGGGTGTGTGGGTGTTCAACTTGTCATGTTTATGTGGAGCGGGGCGAGGACTTGTTGCCAGACATGAGTGATCGTGAGGAGGAGTATGTAGACCGTGCACGCAATCCGAAGTATAACAGTCGGTTGGCTTGTCAGTGCAAGTTGTCGGAGGACGGTGATTTGGTGGTAACGATCCCGGATCAGAGAGGAATCATAGGACATTAAAAAAGAGATATGGAAATGTACGAACCCCCGATACAGTGGTCTGATTACGAGGACATTGCGATGAAATTGTACGAGCGATTTGGCGATGATTTTAGTGAGGCCAAGATTTACCGAATTCGGTTTACTGAGTTGTTGGAGTGGGTGTTGGAGGTCCCGAATTTCGCGGGAAGTCGCGAGGAGAGCAACGAGGGTCATTTGGAGATGATTCAGGCGCAGTGGGTATACGAGTGGAGGGATAATCAGTAAAAACAGTAATTTTGTATTGAATTATATCAAAAGAAGATGATGAATTTCGAATTGACAGAAGAGCATTTGGCGGTGCAGCAGGCGGCACGCGATTTTGCACAGACCGAGTTGTTGCCCGGCGTAATCGAGCGTGATAACGAGCAGAAGTTTCCAGCGGAGCAGATCAAGAAGATGGGCGAGTTGGGATTCATGGGAATGATGGTAGACCCCAAGTATGGTGGGGGTGGGATGGACACCATTTCGTATGTTTTGGCGATGGAGGAGATTTCCAAAATTGATGCATCGGCGAGTGTTTGTATGAGTGTAAACAACTCTTTGGTTTGTTGGGGATTGGAGGAGTACGGAACCGAGGAGCTGAAGATGAAATATTTGGTGGAGTTGGCGAGTGGACAGACGATCGGGGCGTTTTTGTTGAGTGAGCCGGAGGCGGGCAGTGATGCTACGAGTCAGCGCACTACGGCGATTGACATGGGCGACCACTATGTATTGAATGGTACCAAGAACTGGATTACGAATGGTAATTCGGCGAGTTACTATGTGGTTATTGCACAGACAGACGTGGAGAAGAAGCACAAGGGAATCAACGCGTTTATCGTGGAGAAGGCCTGGGACGGAGTAACTGTGGGCAAGAAGGAAGACAAGTTGGGAATTCGCGGCAGTGATACGCACAGCATTATGTTTCAAGACGTGAAGGTGCCCAAGGCGAATCGCATTGGCGACGACGGTTTTGGTTTCAAGTTTGCGATGAAGGTGTTGAGTGGCGGAAGAATTGGTATTGCTGCGCAGGCTTTGGGTATTGCGAGCGGTGCGTATGAGTTTTCATTGAAGTATTCTAAGGAGCGCAAGGCGTTTGGTACGGAGATCATGAATCACCAGGCGATTGCGTTTAAGTTGGCGGATATGGCCACTGAGATTGAGGCTGCGAGATTGTTGTGTTTGAAGGCAGCTTGGATGAAGGATCAGCATTTGAACTACGACCGTGCAAGTTCTATGGCGAAGTTGTTTGCCTCTGAGGTGGCGATGAAGGCGTCGGTTGAGGCGGTTCAGATTCACGGTGGCTATGGTTACGTGAAGGAGTACCATGTAGAGCGTTTGATGCGTGATGCAAAAATCACCCAGATTTATGAAGGTACGAGTGAGGTTCAGCGCGTGGTTATTTCCCGCGATATTTTGAAATAAAATTACTCATAGATTAATGATAAAAGGGCGCCGAAGGGCGCCTTTTTTTATGGTTCTGGGGGGTTGTGTTGGTGGTAACAGGGTGGGTATCTGATCGTTCATTCATGGAATTGTTTCGGTCACCAAAATTCTTGTGTGCAAAAAATTTTATATCAATTCACTGAAAATTTATCGTTAAATATTGGTTGTTTACATAATCTTAACTATGATTGCTTGTTAAACCAATTTAAATAGCCTATGAAACTTAAAGAATTACTCAAGCCTTTGGCGGCGGCGGCGGTCTTGACATCTTCTGTAGCGGCAGTAAATGCGCAGACAGCGGGGTCATCCACTGACACTGGCAGGGTAGAAGAGGTGGTGGTAACTGCCTTGGGTATCAAAAAACAACAGCGCGCATTGGGTTACGCAGTTCAATCTGTTAAAGGAAAAGAACTTGTGGGATCGGGTGAGCAAAACGTTGTTCAAGCGTTGAGTTCAAAAGTAGCAGGTGCTTTGGTGACTAGTTCATCAGGAACGCCTGGTGCTAGTTCAAGAATCTTGTTGCGTGGTGCTGCTACGTTTACGGGTAACAACCAGCCGCTTTTTGTGGTGGATGGTGTGCCGATCGACAACAGCACGGACCAATCAACGGCTGGGGATTATCCCTTTAACTCGAACCTTCAGGGGGTAAACAACTCAAACCGTGCGGTGGACATCAACCCTGATGACATTGAAAACATCACGGTATTGAAAGGTCCTGCGGCTGCGTCTTTGTATGGTGTTCGTGGTGCCAACGGTGCCATCATCATCACTACCAAGCGTGGACAAAAGGGCGGTAAGCGTTTCAGCGCTGAATTCTCTAGCACCATGGATTGGTCTAAGGTGAACAAGTTGCCAGAAAGGCAGTTTGTTTATGGCCAAGGACTTGGTGGGGGTGGACAGAGAATCGACTCTGCGGGTGTAAGAAAGAACTTCACCGGTACCATTCCTGCAGGATGGACTTTGGTAGACGCGGGTACCTCTGCAACTACGCCCAACTCTTGGGGACCTAAAATTGCCGACGGTAAGTCTTTCGACAACGCGGGTAATTTCTTCAAGACGGCGATGTCGATGACCAACAACTTGGGTGTAACTGTAAACGGTGACAATACCAGTGCGCGTTTCTCTGTGGGTAACACGCAGCAAGACGGTATCGTTCCAAATACTTCATTCAAACGTACAACCATTCGTGTGAACACCGATAGTCGTGTTACCGATAAGTTGAGCGTTGGTAGCAGTGTAAACTTGATTAACTCAGGGGGTACACGTGCTCAAAACGGTTCTAACTTGTCTGGTGTGATGTTGGGTTTGATGCGTGCTCCTGCTGATTTCAATTTGGCGGGTGGTGCCGGTGCAGATGGATACACTAACTCTGACGGTACACAATATCAGTATTTCCCCATTTACGATAACCCCTATTGGACAGTATATCGCAACCCATTTACGGATGATGTAAACCGCATCATTGGTAACTTGAATGCGCAGTACAAAGCGAATGATTGGTTGTCGATCAACTACCGTGTAGGTACTGACCAATACACCGATAGCCGTCAGCAAATTTTTGCTGTAGGTTCTTGGCAGCCTGATAACTCACCCGGTGGTGAAATTTCACAGAACGTGTTGCGTTACAAAGAAATTTACAGCGACTTGGTATTGAACGCCAACCGCAAGGTAAACGAAGATTTGAGCGTGAACATGACTTTGGGTAACAACTTGAACACCCGTACTTCTAGCGATCAGTATTTGCGCGGTCGCGATTTGGCGGTTCCCAATTTCTACAACTTGAGCAATGCTTCAAATTTGTATGCTTCTCAAGGGTCTGGAACTATCAAAAACGCTGCGATTTTCGGAAGTGCTGAATTCTCATTCAAGAACTTCTTGTATTTGAATGCCAGCGGTCGTAACGAGTGGGCTTCTACCTTCGGTAACAAGAAAAGTAGCTTCTTCTACCCTTCTTTAAGTGGTTCGGTTGTTTTCTCTGAATTGATGGAAAAGGGTGGATTGATTTCATTTGGTAAAATGCGTGTGGCTTATGCGCAAGCGGGTATTAACCCTCCAGCGTATGCTACTCGTACTTACTATGGTCAGCCTTTGTTCACCGATGGTTTCACTGGAGGATTGGGCTTCCCATATTTGGGTCAGAACGGTTTCGGACAGAGCAATGGCTTGGGTAACCAAGGTTTGATGCCTGAGCGCAGAACCAGCAAAGAGATTGGATTTGATGTACGTATGTTCGACAGTCGTTTGACGATTGATTTGACCTTGTATGAGCAGAAGTCTACTGATTTGTTGGTGAGCATGCCATTGGCCGCATCTTCAGGATACAGTAGTGTTCGTCAGAACTCTGGTACTATGACCAACAAGGGTATTGAGTTGATGTTGGGTGTAACTGCCATCAAGAACAAGAACTTGACTTGGGAAATTGCTGGAAACTTCGGTTTGAACAGAAACGAGGTATTGTCATTGGCTCCTGGTGTTGATGAGATCAACATCGAGGCTGCTTTCTCTAGCATTGGATCTTACGCGATTGTTGGTCAGTCTTACGGTTCGATGTATGGTTCACGCGTATTACGTCATTCAGACGGTTCAATGATCATCGGTGCCAACGGTTTGCCTGTGTTGAACAACACCCGTGGCAACATTGGTAACCCTTATCCAGATTGGATTGGAGCATTGCGCAACACGTTGAACGTAAAAGGTCTGAACATCACTGCATTGATCGACGTGCGCAAGGGCGGAGACATCTGGTGTGGTACTTACGCTCGTTTGTCACAGTACGGCATCACTGCACCTGCTGCCGATCGTTCAGAAACATACACTATTGAGGGTAAGCGTATCACTTCTGGTACACCTAAGTACGATTCAAAAACTGGTTTGATCACCAACGAAGGTGAATTGACTTTTGCAGAAAACACCAGGCAAATCAGCGCATTCAACTACTACCGCTCTTATTTGGGTGATGGTCCAGGAAGTTCTGCTGAAATGGCGGTTTACGATGGATCATGGGTACGTTTGCGCGAATTGGGCGTAAGCTACAGAATCAACATGAAGGGCAACAAAAACTTGAGTTACATTGACTTGGGTGTTGTAGGTCGCAACTTGTGGTTGAGCACCAAATATCCTGGGGTAGATCCTGAGACTAGCTTGACAGGTGCAAGTTCAAACATTGGTGGTTTCGACTACTTTAACAACCCTGGTTTGAAGTCGTTTATGTTCAACATCAAATTGGGAATCTAATTCTTAGGAAAGGATAAAAAGATGAAAAAATTATTTGCAATTTTATTAGGAACAGCGGTTTTGTTCACTTCTTGTAAGAAGTGGGTATCTGGGCATGAAGTATCGCCCAATGCTCCCGGAGAGGCGAACCCCGCGTTATTGAACAGTGCTTGTCAGTTGGCGATTTTCGCTACTTACGGCGGTTCATTGTCGAGAACTACCAGCATGTGGACACAACACAGCGAGGGAGTTTCTAACCAATCGTTGGATCAGGGAGCCTACATCATTGATGAGGGTGACGTTGAGAACGAGTGGGGTGTAATTTACCAAGGTGGTTTGAAGAACATGCGTTTGTTGGAAAAAACTGCCGGCGATGGCAATCCTGCTTATCAGGGCATGGCGAAGGTCATGACTGCGATGATGTTGGGTGCTGCTACGGATATGTGGGGTGATATTCCTTGGACGGAAGCGTTGGATGGCGAAGCTGGAAACTACAGCGCCAAATACGATTCACAGGAGAGCATCATTGCTGCTATGCAAACCATGTTGGATGACGCAGTTGTATTGTTGGACAAGCCCGATAATGCTTTGGCTCCAGGTTCGGATGATTTCATTTACGGCGGAGATGCTGGCAAGTGGAAGGCGTTGGCTTATGCAATCAAAGCGCGTTATGCGATGCGTATTAGCAACCGCGATGCCAACTGGCACACCAAGGCTTTGGATTACGTAGCCAAGGCGAAGGCGGCTGGTTTCACCAGTTCTGCTGCTGATGCCAACTGTATCTTTGGTACCAATGCAAACGAGTACAACCAGTGGTATGCCTTCACCCAGGTGGAGCGTACTGGTTACATGTTGGCTGGTGCTAAGTTGGTTGACATCATGAACAGCATCAACGATCCTCGCATTGGATTCTATTTCACTACGAACGACAGCGGACAGTACAAAGGTGCTGCGTTGGGAAGCCAGGCCGTGAAAAACATCAGTGATTTCGGTTCTTATTTTGCTTCTCAAAAAAGTGTTACGCCTTTGGCTACTTACGTGGAGTTGTTGTTCATTGAGGCTGAGGCACAATTTGCTGCTGGTAACAAGGCTGCGGCTGCTACGGCTCACAACGACGCCATCAAAGCGCACGTAGGGTTGGTAACTGGCAGTGCGGCTCCTGCTGCTTATGTAAGTTCACAGGCGAGTGAAACGGCTGGATCGATCACTTTGGATAAGATTTTGACACACAAATATGTGTCGGGCTTCTCTATGATCGAGCCTTACAACGATTGGCGCAGAACGGGGGTACCTTCATTGAGTCCTTCTCCATTGGCGTTGATCACCGGCATTGCCCGCAGATACCCTTATTCTTTGGATGAGCGTTTGTACAACACCAAGTTCCCAGGAGCGATTGGTGTGAACGACTTGGCCGATAAGAAGGTTTGGTGGGATAGCAAGTAAATCGTTGTTGGGTGTGATTTAAGGATTGCATCGAATAGTTGTAACAGGGAGGGCGGCCGCAGGCCGCCCTCCCTGTTTTTATGGGGGTTGTGGTTTTATGGGGTTACCGTATGGTGAGGGATGCGGCTTGTGGTAAGAGGGTAGTCTTTTTTAATCGGTTAGATACAGGTATAATCGGCAATAATCGGAAAGGGCCGACTGCATGTGTTGTTGTGATACAAATTGCATACATGGAAAATCAAAGTTATTCAGACAGGGCATGGGAATTGGGATTCCACACCCTGGAGATGGTGAATCGCATGAACCGAGCAGATTTTGTGTTGTTGGGAGAGGAAATGATGAAAACGGCCAGGCAGGTTAGTACGGGGAGTCCGATGAACACCCGGGAAGAAATGTACGATGCCTATCAACGCTGTTTGCGTTTGATGAGTTATTTGCAGGCGGTGGAGGATATGGGAATTATTTCTTCGGCGGAATACAAGGACTTGGAGATACAGATCTTGGCATTGACGAACCAGATTCAGGGGATGTACAAAAAAGCCCAATGTTAACTTTGTGTTAAATATGGATTAAGGGAATTTTTGTGTTTGGGCTGATGGTAAATTTGTCGCGATAAATTTATAATCATGGCATTAAACAACATCCTCAGCGTTTTTTTACCCAAAGACAAGATCTTCTATAGCTTGTTTGAACAGTCAGCGGCCAACATCACCGAGATGGGTGTTTTGTTGCACCAATTTGTTTTCGAAACGGATCCAAACAACCGTTTGTCTATCAGCAAGCAGATTGAAGATTACGAGCATAAAAATGACGAGTTGACCCACAAGATTTTTACAGAGTTGGGAAAAAACTTCATCACGCCGTTTGACCGTGAGGACATTCACTATCTGGCAACAGCCATGGATGATGTAGCGGATTACATTCATGCTTCTTGCAAGAAGATGCAATTCCACGGGGTTAACCCACATGAGCAAGGCATTCAAAGCTTGGCAGAAATCATCACGCAGAGTGCTGCAGAGGTGGGTAAAGCGGTGATGCAGTTGCGCGAATTGAAACGTCCAGAAAAAATCATGGAGAGTTTGGTAAGAATCAATAGTTTTGAGAATCATGCCGACAACGTATTTGATATGAGTATCAAGAATTTGTTTGAAGTAGAAAATGATTTTAAAGAGTTGATTCGCAAGAGAGAGGTTTACACCATCATGGAGGTTGCTACTGACAAGTGTGAGGATGTAGGCAACGTGATTGAAACCATCATTGTAAAATACGCCTAATACTTATCGACTAGCGATTATGTCTACGTTGGCAATTGTAATTATAGTGTTGGCATTGGTGTTTGATTATATCAATGGCTTTCACGATGCGGCAAACTCCATCGCTACGGTGGTGAGCACGAAGGTGCTTACGCCATTGCAGGCGGTTTTGTGGGCGGCATTGTTCAATTTTGTGGCCTTCTTTATCTTCAAGGATCATGCGGTAGCCAATACCATTTCTAAAACGGTTATTGACAACTACATTACATTACCGGTGATTTTGGCGGGATTGATTGCTGCAATTTTTTGGAATTTGTTGACCTGGTGGTATGGCATTCCGAGTTCTTCAAGTCACACGTTGATTGGTGGCTTTGCGGGAGCGGCATTGGCTCATGCGTTTTACACCAAGGGTTGGGTTCCATTTGGAGAGGTGGTAGAGTTCGACAAAATTTCCAAGACGGTTTACTTCATATTATTGGCGCCACTGATTGGAATGGCGATGTCAATTTTCATTACCCTGGTGACCATCAAGCGCAACATTTATGGTAAAATGGCCGTGATTTTGATTTCTGCCGCGGCTTTGGGACTGATGTTTAATTCTTTCCGACATTCAAAATTGGAAGAGAATTTGGCCAAGTTTTACAAAGTGGACAAGTACAAAAAGGAATTGGCCAAAAAACCGGAGGATGAAACGGTTAAAAAGAAGTTTGAAAAAGCCACGGCCAATTATGATGCAAGCAAGTCATTGCTGGCGGATTATGATGAAGGCGCTGATTACGTGGCCGCTGAGATTGGAAAAACCGTTTCTTTGGATTATTTGATTGAAGGCAAATTGAAGGATTTGGTGGCCAAAAAAATTAAGTTGGACGTGGCCAAAAAAGTGGCTTTCTACGATGAGTCTAAGAAGCCCATCGTTGAAGAGAAGGAAGCCATTTTGGATGCTTGCAAACCCTTCTTTAAAAACTATGCGGCAGTGGGTGCTGACTCTACGGCACATGGTGTTGCTTTGGTGTTGGGTGTAACGGCCATTGGCGATTACGACAAGTTTGTTAAGGGGTTCAAGGTCGATATCGAGAAAGACTTGGCAAAGGAATTGGATCGGGCAGACAACCGTTTCTTGTTGATGTGCATTTATGCGGTCATCTTCATCTTTATCCTGAGCTACATTTACTGTGAGGTGGTTAAAACGCCTACGGCTAATCGCATGGCCAACATGTTCAAAAAGTTGCAATTGTTGTCGAGCGCTGCCTTTAGTGTAGGCCACGGTGGTAACGACGCACAGAAGGTGATGGGTATCATTGGTGCGGCTTTGATTGCTGGCGGACAGATATCTGACTTCAAGGAATTGCCGAGTTGGGTGCCTTTGGCTTGTTATGCTGCGATTGGTTTGGGCACATTGAGTGGTGGTTGGAAAATCATCAAAACGATGGGAACCAAAATCACCAAGGTTACGCCTTTGGAGGGAGTAGCGGCGGAAACTTCGGGTGCCATGACCTTGTTCATGACTGAGCAAATGGGTATTCCGGTGAGCACTACGCACACCATTACAGGTGCCATCATTGGTGTGGGAGCTACAAAAAGACTGAGTGCAGTTCGTTGGGGCGTTACCCGCAACTTGTTGGTAGCTTGGGTAATTACCATTCCTGTAAGCGCTTTGGTTGCTGGGTTGAGTTACTTGATTTTGGGCTGGTGCGGTGTTAATTAATCAACTGATATCATTGTAAGTGGCCCCCGGCGAAGCCGGGGGCCTTTTTGTTTATGGTACTCGGCAGCAAAGGCAAACCACCGCTTCATGTTGGGTGCGGCATATTCTTTGGGCCCAAGATTTTCTCAAATCATTCAGGGGATTCGTTAAAAGTAAATTGCACTTGTAAATTCATTTGTAATCGCCTTGTGTGAATCAGTACCTTTGAATGAAATGTCGACCGACAAAGAAATTCCGAAGCCTCAAATTCATCCTACTGCTGTGGTGGATGAGGGCGCTGTGATTGGTGCGGGCACCAAGATTTGGCATTTTTGTCATATATCTGGGAATGCCGTTTTGGGCGAAAATTGTCAGGTAGGGCAGAATGTCTTTATCGACAACGACGTGGTGGTGGGTAGTGGAGTAAAGATTCAAAACAACGTTTCATTGTACAAGGGCGTGATGGTGGGCGATCAGTGTTTTATTGGTCCGAGTGCCGTATTCACCAACGTGATCAATCCTCGTTCGGCGGTTGTCAGGAAAACCGAGTTTAAAGCCACTCTTTTGGAGCAGGGTGTGAGTATTGGCGCCAACGCCACCATTGTGTGTGGGGTAAAGTTGGGTGCATTTGCCTTTATTGGTGCGGGCGCGGTGGTTACGGAAGACGTGAAGCCCTATGCTTTGATGGTGGGTGTACCGGCCAAGCAGGTTGGTTGGATGAGTGAATATGGAGAAAAGTTGGCGTTTGATGCCCAGGGCCATGCGGTTTGTTTGGGATCTGGGGTTAAGTATGTATTGGAAAACGGTCAAGTGAAAGTAGTATCATAACCATGGGAAAACGGAATATTTTGGTCACAGGGGGATTGGGATTCATTGGGTCTCACACTGTATTGTGTTTGGATGCGGCGGGGTACAATCCCATCATCATCGATAATTTGCACAACTCACGCATCGAGGTTTTGGATGCTTTGACGTCGTTGTTGGGCTATCGTCCTACCTATGTTCAGGGCGATGTCAATGATACTGAACTATTGCAGGGGTTGTTTGATGCGCATCGTCCGGAGGCGGTCATTCACTTCGCGGCGCACAAAGCGGTGGGTGAGAGCGTTGAAAACCCCTTGATGTATTATCATAACAACTTGGTTGGTTTGATTACTTTGTTGGATACCATGAAATTGAAGGGCTGTAGCAAAATGGTGTTCAGCAGCAGTTGCACGGTGTATGGCGAACCTGAATCAGTGCCCGTAAAGGAGAGTACTCCTACACGTCCGGCGGCAAGTCCTTACGGGGCTACCAAGCAAATGGCCGAGGTCATCCTCAAAGACAATGCTTGGTGCGAGGTTCAGTGTCTTCGGTATTTTAATCCGGTGGGTGCGCATCCTACGGCAAAAATTGGTGAGTTGCCTTTGGGTGTTCCCAACAATTTGATTCCATACCTGACCCAAACGGTGGCCGGAATTCGGGAGCGATTGACGGTTTATGGGGGTGATTATCCTACGGCGGATGGCACGTGTATTCGCGATTATATCCATGTGATGGACTTGGCGGAAGCGCATGTGGCGGCCATCGACCGGTTGTTTTCCACTTCCAAGCAGTTAGATGTGTTACCTGGAGATCCCTCTGCTGGGGTATTTGAGGTGTTCAACATTGGTACGGGGGTTGGTTATTCTGTTCTGGAGGTGATTCAGGCCTTTGAGGCGGCCACGGGTAAAAAAGTGAATTACACGGTTGGCGATCGCAGGCCGGGTGATGTGGTGGCGGTTTGGGCCGATACCGACAAAGTAAACAATGTGTTGGGGTGGTCGGCAAAACGCGACCTTACCACAATGATGAAAGACGCATGGCATTGGCAGGAAAACTGCTAGGACGCGCCAAAATGTCGATCTAGGTTTCTGTATTGTATTGCTTCGGCGATGTGGTTTTTCTGTATTTGCTGTTCTCCTTCGAGGTCGGCAATGGTGCGGGCAATTTTCAGTAGTTTGTGATAGGCGCGCGCACTGAGGTTTAGTTTTTCCATGGCCAAATTACTTGCGGATAACTTCAGTACAACTGTATACGAACAAGGCGATGATTATTTTTCAATAGCAGCAGAACCCAAAAATTAAGAACACCATGTACATTATCAATAAGGAAACTAATAGGATTGAAAAGATAGAAACGGCATGGCGCAAGCTTCAACAGATACTACAATCCCCTCTACACCCGCTAATGCGGCTGCATATCCCTTCACTACCATAAAAAAATTGTTATAAAATGGGCTGTCCTTTTTCTATTTTGATTCCGATGTCTACCACGCCATTTAATTTTTCATCCCGCATGTTTTGAGAGAGGGTCCAGGTGTAGGTTCCTGGGGCCATTTTTGTTTGAATATACACGGGTTTTAGGTAGGTGATGAGGTTCGACATGCCTTCTCCTAGCCAGCGACCGGTTTGGTCGGCCAGTTCAATTTGCACTTGTTGTTTGGTGTTGGTATTGTTCCCTTGAATTTGGGAAATGAGCCAAATGTTGCTGTATGCGTAGGTTCCTTGAATACGCAAACTCAGGTACAGGTTGGTGTAGTGGGTTGAATCGTCGATGGTGAACGTAAATGTTTTTGAATCGCTCCATGACCAGGTTTTGTTGGGTATTTCTTGGAACTCTTCGGCCAGGGTATTTTTGGGCATGTCGCAGCTTGAGAACAAGGCGATGACGGTTGTGGTAAATGCCAGCAGGGTGTATTTAGGCAATGTGATTTTCATGAATGAATTGTTTTAGAAGCGTTTGAATCATGGTTTGGGTTTCAACGAGTGGGGTTACCGCTGATGAAACCACAAATATTGGGACATTGTTGGGCCAAAGGTATTGCAGTTTTACCCAATCTTTTCGGGTGGTGACCACGGCTAAATTGGGGTGAGTTTTTTGAATTTTTAGAAATTCTGCGGTGATTTTCATGACACTGTCTTGGTTGAATCGATGGTGATCGGGCAGGGCATGATGTTTCACCACTTGGTCGTTTTTGAGGTTATTGAGCACTCTTTGAGGGTTGGCGATCCCTGTAACCAAAAAGATGGGTTCTGTGCTGAGTGTTTTGGAGGTATCGAAAGGCGAGGTGGGCGGGGTGGTTTGGGTAGACAGGAAACCGATGTGTTGTTCCCAGGCCACATTTTTTTGGGTTGTGGGGCTGAGGGACATCCATGTTTTCATGGAACGAAGCAAGGATTCCTTGGTGTGTTGTAATTCTGTCGGATTCAGGGTGTTGGGGCAGTTGGAAATCAGCACGGCGTTGGCATTTCTTGCAGCCCATGGAAATTCGCGAAGCCTGCCTGCGGGCATGGGCCAATCGCGGGTGAACAGTTTATGGTAATCACAAACGAGGATGCTCAACGTGGGGTTGAGGCGCAAATGCTGAAATCCATCATCGAGGAGCACCATCGACAGGCTTGGCGATTCGCGGTGCATGGTTTGGATACCGGTTACTCGGTTTTCGCATACCGCCATGGTATTGGCTTGTGCCTGGATGGCTGTGGCAATTTCTAGGGGTTCATCGCCAATTTCATCGGCGGTGGATTGGTTTGTTAACCACCGGAATCCGGTTGTTTTGCGGTTGTATCCGCGAGACAGGATGCCAATGTTTTTTGGGGACTGTCCCAACAGCAAGAGTTGGCTATGGAGCCACATCAGGGTGGGTGTTTTGCCAGATCCGCCAACGCTTAGGTTTCCAACGACGATGTTTGGTAGGGTTGCGGTTTGTCTAAGTCCTGCGAAATCATAGATCCACCGTTTGACTTGGGCAATGATGCCCCAAATCAATCCGAGTGGCGACAGTATGATTCCGAGTATTGACATCAGATGAGGTCGAAGGTTTGTCCTTTTTCTGGCAGGTGAACGGTGGTATGATCAACGTCGTTTGCCAGGAGTTCCATTTGGGTGGCATCGCCGTGCACCAGAAACAATTGTTTGAGGGAACCTTCATTGGAGGCATGGAAATAGTTGAGCATTTGGGGATGGTCTGGGTGGGCACTAAACACATCGGTGCGCTTGATTTTTGCGTGCACTGGACGGGGTTTGCCGTTGATTTCCACGAAATCTTGGCCCGAGAGCAATCGATGTCCGAGTGTACCTTCCGCACAAAAACCAGCGATCAAAATGGTGTTTTCGGGGTAACCCACATTGTTTCTCACGTGCATTTGAATTCTACCGCCTTCTACCATGCCGGCGGCGCTAATGATGACGCAGGGGGTGTTCATGACGCTGAGCATTTCGCTTTCTTTTTCGTCTTCGATGATTTGCAGCAGTGGGAAATCGAACAGGCTCCCGTGTTGTTGTTGAAACGCTTGGGCTTCTTCGTTCAGGAAGTCGATGTTGTGCTGATAAACCTTGGTACTTCTGATGGCCAGGGGGCTATCGGTGAAGATGGGTATTTCGGGCAAACGACCGGCGCGGTACAATTGGTGAATGGTAAAAATGATGGCTTGGGTTCTGCCCACGCTGAAGGCGGGAATCACCAACTTTCCACCGCGGTTAACACAGGTATCAATGATTTCTTCCAGGAGTGAATCCTCGGCTTTTTGGGAGTCGGTGGCGTGTTTTCTGCCGCCGTAGGTACTTTCAGAGACCAGGTAGTTCAAGCCCGACATAGGTTTTGGATCTCGCACCAACTTAGAATTGGCGTTGCCCAAATCTCCGGTAAAGCCCACCACGGTTTTTTGTCCGTTGTGGTTCACGGTAAACCGCACACTGGCTGCGCCGAGAATGTGACCGGCCTCGTAGAGGCTGATGCTAAATTCTTCATTGAAGGCATATTCTACACCGTAGGGCAGACTCACCGATTGGTCTAGCATTTCGGTGATGTGTTTTTTGGTATACAGGGTTTGCACTTGGGGCTGTTTGCCTTTTTTAAACCGTTTGCCAGAATTTTTCCAAATGGCTTTTTGTTTGGCTGCGAGTTCCATGCGCTGGATATTCAAGCTATCATGGAGGAGGTAATCGCTGAGTTCCAAGGTAGGTTCTGTGCCGATGATGGTGCCCGAGAACCCTTGTCTTATCAAGTTGGGTACGTTGCCTGAGTGGTCGATATGTGCATGGGTAAGTATCAACAGATCAATGGATTTTGGGTCGAACGGAAACGAGGCATTTCTTTCTTCGAATTCTTTTCTTTTTTCATAATCCAATCCACAATCAATCAAAACCCGTGTGCCACTCGGAAGTTCCAGTAAATGCATGCTGCCTGTGACTTGTCGAGCCGCTCCCCAAAAAGTAATTTTCATCTCACAAAATTACGCTCAACCACGGGTTTTGATTGTGTTTGTTATCAACTGATTAATGATTTGTACAACGGTGTATTAATGTTCGTTAGCTGGGGAACGACACAGTTTCAAGATTACGATTGGTTTAACAACAGGGAGATGGGTTTGCGATTGATTTCGTAGACCTATCTTTGCTTTATGACAGTGGGAAAATTGTATTTGGTACCGACGCCAATTGGGAATTTGGGCGACATGACCTACCGGGCGGTGGAGGTGTTGAATACGGTGAGTAAGATTTTGGCGGAGGACACAAGAACCACGCGGGTTTTGTTGAATCATTATCAGATTCAGACGCGGTTGGAGAGTTTTCACCAGCACAACGAGCACGGGAAGTTGGCATCGGTAATTCAGGAGTTGGCATCGGGCGCTCAGATTGCGCAGGTGAGTGATGCGGGAACGCCGGGCATTTCTGATCCGGGGTTTTTGTTGGCGCGGGCTTGTGTGGATGCGGGCATTCCTTTTGAGGTTTTGCCGGGTGCTACGGCGTTTGTGCCGGCATTGGTGAAGAGTGGATTTGCCTTACACCAATTCCGATTCGAGGGGTTTTTGCCTCAGAAGAAGGGTCGACAGACCCGCATTTTGGCGTTGGCGGCGAATCCGGATACCACGGCATTTTACGAAAGTCCGCATAAAATTCTGAAGACGTTGGAGCAATTGAAGGAGGCGTGTGCACCCCAGCGCAGAATCAGTGTTTCGCGGGAGATATCGAAGAAGTTTGAGGAGACGGTGAATGGCAGCATCGCGGAGGTGTTGTTGCACTTTCAAAAACATACACCCAAGGGAGAATTTGTGGTAGTGTTAGAAGGGTGCAATGACAAAAGCACAGCGGGTTATGACAAATGAAAAATCAAAGCAGGGAACAATGACAAAACCCAAGAGAATTTCTCTCCTTTTGTTGGTGATACTGCCATCCATTCTGTTTTGGTTGGCATGGGAGCCGATGCCGTTTACACCCTTGGTTTTTGTGGCGTTTGCGCCATTGTTGATGCTTGCCCATCACGCGAGAAAAATGGGCGGGTGGCAGCATTTCGGGTTGGTGTTTTTATCGCTGTTGTTGTGGAACATCACCACCACTTGGTGGGTTTGGTTTGCCTCTGATGTGGGTGCAGTGGCGATGCTGCTGATGAACTCTTTTTTCATGTTTTTGCCGTTTGGTTTGTGGCGGATGTGGGCGCGTTTATCGCCGCAGCAGTGGCAGTGTCGTTGGCGTGCAGATTACCTTTTCATAGCCATTTGGTTGTTGTACGAATTTGCCCACCATCGTTGGGATTTGTCGTGGCCGTGGTTGTGTTTGGGCAATGCATTTAGCGGGATGACGTGGTATGTGCAGTGGTACGAATACACAGGTACGTTGGGTGGTTCTGCGCTGATTTTGTTGGTGAATGTGTGGGTTTATCGTTGGATGTTGCTGTGGCGCATGGCTGATGAGCGCGCAGTTGATGGGGGCACAGATACCGCTTTGACGGGCATTTCTGATGTGAAAGCGCTTGATGGAACAGCGATTCCTTTTTGGAAACGCGGCAGGGTGAAACCCCTGTTAACGGCGCTGATTTTACTAGTTGTGATGGGGTTGATATCGGTGTGGTTGGGTCGTCGGGCGGAGGGGGATTTCATTTCGGACAAGGGCTATTGGGTGGCGTCGATTCAGCCGAATTACGACACTTACGAGGAGAAGTTTGTGTTGGATCCGATGCAGATGGTGAGGGAGATGCAGGCCACCACGGATTCGGCGAAGCGGGTGTTGGCGCGGCGCGGTGCGTTGTTGGATTGTGTGTTGTGGCCAGAAACTTCGTTGGTGAGCAGCATCAATGTGGATTTTATGGAATCGGATCAGCAGGTTTCGTTTTTGCAGGGGATACGCCTGCACGATTCGGGCAAAACCGATTATTTGATGGGGGTAAACATGGTAAAGTGGTATCCTTGGTCGGGCAAGGGCAAACCGCAGGTGTTTATGCCGGACAAATCGATGGGGGTGGTGGCGGCGGCCCGACAGAGTAACGATCCCAATTATTGGTATACGCTGCACAATTCGGCATTGTGGTTGGGCGATTCGATTCGATACTACCACAAATCAAAGTTGGTGCCGGGCACGGAGCAGTTGCCGTTTGTGACTACTTTGCCATTTTTGGAGTCGCTGGCGATATCGTTGGACGAAAATTCTGCTTCAGGCACGTTGGGCAAGAGCTATCGGGCGATGGCTTTGGGCGATGGGGTGAAGGTGGCACCGGTGATTTGTTACGAGAGCATTTACGGCGATTATGTGAGCGATTATGTGGGTGATGGGGCGCAGTGGTTGGCGGTGGTTACGAATGATGCGTGGTGGCGGAATACGGCTGGACACAAACAGCATTTTTCTTATGCCAAGTTGCGGGCCATCGAGCAGAGAAAGTGGGTGGGCAGGGCGGCCAATACGGGCATTTCGGGGTTCATTGATCCCAAGGGGGAGTCGGTAATGGAGTCGGTGTGGTATCAGGGCAGGGCGGGCAGGTGCGATGTTCCTTTGACCGATATTGTGAATTCGGTGGAACAGGGAAATGAAGAAGGCGATTTTGTGGTGGGTGCGGGCACGCAATTGGCGATGGTTCAGCGCATCGTGCCGAACAACAAAAAAACGGTGTATCAGCGGTTGGGTGATTTGGGCATTTTGGTGATTTTGTGGGTGATTTTGTGGCTGATGGCGTTACGGAGTCGGCGAAAGATGGAGCATTAGTCGGAGGCTACTATGAATGTGGCCATTGAGGTGGCGGTGGCTGCCATTTGATGGTTTTTTTGTTGCGCTGAATCGGAGATTCAAGTCCCAGAAAATTGGGTAGAAATTGGGTATCGGAAAGGCGTGAAAATTTGATGTATCTTTGTGATATGAGCACTGATTTCCAACAGCGATTGTTGAGAATCCGCCTGAGGGTGGAGGAAGTGGCGCAGGAAAATGTGTCGTTGAAACAGGCAAATTCCACCTTAACGGAGGAGTTGGAGGGGCTCAAGAAAACCATCGCACTACAAAAAAATGCCTTGGCAGAACTAAAAGAAGAGAATAAATTGATTAAACTTGCAAAGGAAATGTCGATGAGTGGCTCAGACGTTCACGATTTAAAAATCAAGATCAACGAGCTGGTTAGAGACATTGATAGATGCATAGATTTACTAAACGAATAATATTTTAAGTGCAACCCAACGACAGCATTCTGATCAACGTAAACATCGACAATCGGGCGATGCGTTTGCGTGTAGCGGTCAAGGATGAGGAGGATGTTCGGTTGTCGGCCCAAGTGCTCAACCAGCGCATCAATGCTTTCAAGAGTTTTCATGCGCAAGAACCCACAGACCGCTTATCGTGGGCGGCACTGGATTTGGCGGGCGAAGTAGTACGCCATGGCAAAAGCCATCGCAATTTGGACGATCTTCTGGAAGCGGAAATTTCGGCCATGGAGCGGCTCTTGTTTGCTTGATAATATTGTTTACTCGGTAAAAATCTCTGTGTCTATCTCCGCAAAAAATTAAAGGAATAGCACAAAATGGAAAACATCGTATTTATCCTCGCCGGACTCATTGTAGGGTTGGCCCTTGGATATGTTGTGTTTGTAGCGATGCGCAAATCACAGCTGGAAAAAGACAAGCAAAGCATCATTGAAGAAGCCAAATTGCAGGGTGAGAACCTGAAGAAGGACCGTATTTTGGAGGCAAAGGAGAAGTACATGCAACTTCGTTCTGAGTACGAAAAAGAATCGAACCGCAGAAACAGCGAAATCGTAAACAGCGAAAATCGCATCAAGCAGAAGGAGCAGTCATTGGACGACAAAATCCGTGCGAACAAGAGCAAGGAGGATGAATTGGCCAAGACCAAAGAGCGTTTGGAATCGCAGATTGAGACCTACAAAGTGAAGGAGCGCGAGGCCCAGCAATTGATGGAGCAGCAGTTGGAACAATTGGAGAAAGTGGCGGGTTTGTCGGCCGCTGAGGCCAAGAACCAGATGTTGGAGAACATCAAAGTTCAATCGCACACGGAGGGCTTGACGTTGGCGAAAAACATCGTTGAAGAGGCCAAGTTGGGGGCTACCCGCGAGGCTAAGCGCATCGTATTGCAGACCATTCAGCGTACGGCGGCGGAAACGGCGATCGACAATACGGTAACCAGTTTCCCCTTGGAAAACGACGATGTGAAAGGCAGAATCATTGGCAGGGAAGGTAGAAATATCAAGGCATTTGAAGCGGCTACGGGCGTGGAAATTCTGATCGACGATACCCCAGAAACCATCGTGTTGAGTTGTTATGACCCCATCCGTCGGGAGATTGCCCGTGTATCGTTAGAGCGTTTGATTCGCGACGGTCGTATCCACCCAGCGCGTATCGAGGAAGTGGTAGAAAAGGTGAAGAAGCAGGTGGAAGAGGAAGTGGTAGAGTGGGGCGAGCGCACCGTGGTAGACTTGGGCATTACCGGTTTGCATCCAGAATTGATTCGTTATGTGGGACGCATGCGTTTCAGAAGTTCATACGGACAGAATTTGTTGAAGCACAGCAGAGAGGTGGCGCGTTTGTGTGCTACGATGGCTGCGGAGATGGGCTTGAACGTGAAGTTGGCGAAGCGCGCGGGCTTGTTGCACGATATCGGGAAGTGTCCTGACAACGACGAGGAAACCCCACACGCTTTGTTGGGTATGAAGTTGTGCGAGAAGTTCGGCGAGCATCCTGAGGTGGTGAATGCGGTGGGTGCGCACCACGATGAAATTGAGATGACATCGTTGTTGAGTCCGGTGATTCAGGCTTGCGATGCGATTTCTGGTTCTAGACCGGGCGCGCGCAGGGGCGATGATCAATATGTGGAGCGTATCAAGGAGATGGAAAATATGGCGTTGAGCTATCCGGGTGTGGAGAAGGCGTATGCCATCCAGGCGGGTCGCGAATTGCGTATTATCATGTCGGCCGAGAAATCGAACGACGAAAATGCCGATACGTTGGCCTTTGAATTGTCGAACCGCATCATGACAGAAATGCGTTATCCTGGACAGGTGAAGATCACCGTGATCCGCGAGAAGCGCAGCGTGGGTATCGCAAAATAATTTGTTGGTACTATGTACCTGACCATAGATTTTGGCAATACGGCATCAAAATATGCCCTCTTCAGCGAAGGGGGCATATTGCGTTTTCACGGGGTGTTTACCGATGTGGAGTCGTTGTTGCAGTGGGAGGGGATGCAGGGACAGGCGCTTGCGGCTTGTATTTTCAGCACGGTTCGGAAGGACATTCCTTGGCTCACGGGGTTGGATTGTGCGGTCCATTTGTTCAGCAGCATTATGAAATTGCCGGTGACGATGGGCTATCACACGCCGGAAACGTTGGGTGCAGATCGCTTGGCGGGGGTGTTGGGTGCGCAGTGTTTGATGCAGCAGCGGGGCAGGGTTGGGGCGAGTTTGGTGATTGACGCGGGCACTTGCATCACTTACGATTGGTTGGATGAGGGGGGCTGTTACCAGGGCGGCAGCATTTCGCCGGGGTTACACATGCGGTATTTGGCTTTGCATCAGCAGACGGGCAAGTTGCCGTTGGTGAGTCACGAAGCTTTTTCGGGGCAGGTGGGCAAAAGTACGCATGAGAGCATTTTGTGTGGGGTTCAGCAGGGGATTGCGGGTGAATCGCACCGACAAATTGCGTTGTTCCTCGAAAAACACCCTGAAGGACAGGTATTTATCACCGGTGGCGACGGGTTATTCTTGGCGGAACAACAGAAAACAGAGATATTTGTAGAGCCTATGCTCGTTCATTACGGGTTGATGCACGCACTTCAACATCATGAGAAAGCTCAATAAACAATTTTTCCTAGCGGTTCTGGTAATTCTGGGAGCATCTCAAGGTCGGGCGCAGTCGGCGGGTGGACAGAATCTCACGTTCTCGCCTTACAGCAATTTCGGGATTGGCGAGTGGATTGGCACGAATCAGGTACAGTGCGGCAGTAATTTGCACACGCGTTCTGGGGCGTACTCCTACACCATGCACAATCCGGCTACATTGGGCAATTTGTACTACACCACGTTTGATGTGGGTGGCAGTTTCAAGGGGGCCAAGATTCAGGCGGGCGACCAAACGCAGACCTTTCAGGGGGGCGGATTGGGTTATTTGAACTTGGGTTTTAGGACTTACAATTACTACCACAGGCGGGCGATGTTGGACAGTGGTTCCAAGCAAAAGCGGATCAAGAGCACGCGCTATGCCATCAATTCGGCGGTTTCGTTGCAGCCATTGACCACGGTGGGGTATCAGTATACTTTTCGCGATAGCACGCCATTTATTAACCGGACGACCCATGCCGGGTATGGTGGGGTGAACATGGTGGAGTTGGCGAATGCCTTTCGTTTTGGTCAACACATCAGTTTGGGTTACAGCGTAGGTCGCGTTTTTGGTCAGTTGAACGACCAGTCGATTTTCAGTGTGCCGGACAGCAATGATTTGAATTTGTTGGAGGACATCAAATCGGTGAACGTGCATGGTATTCAGCAAAAGGTGGGGATCATGACGTATTTCAAGTTGGATTCTACTTACCACACGTTGGGTGCGAGTGCGCAATTTTTCACTGGGGTTACGGGTGAGCAGTTGCGGTTGACGCGCACGATGGATTTGGTAGGGAGCCAGGTATACTTGGTGGACACGGTGTTGAATGCGTTGTCGCCGAGAACACCGATGTCGTTGCCCAGCAGTTTTGGCGCGGGATATTTGTTTCAGTACCGTCAGCGTTGGTCGGTGTCGTTGGACTACCGCAAGCAGGTTTGGGGCAGTTTGGATCCGATGTTTTTTGATGCGGGCAGGCGATACATGGACCGCACCGATTATGGCTTCACGTTTACGTTGAATCCGAATGATTTCAAACACCCGAGTCACAAGAAAATGCGTTGGCCGGTGCGTGTGGGGGGTGTGTTGTCGGAGACCCAATATTCTTTCACCAAACCCAGCGGGGTTGGCAGCAACCGCATCATACAGCATCGCGCTTTTGTGGGTGTGGGTGTGCCATTGGTTCGCAGATACTATGACAATTCGGTGTTGAGCAGTGTGGTTCATCTGCAGTTGGACTATGTTCAGCGGGGGTTGGCATCGGACGGGTTGGCCAAGGAGCAATTCATCAATTTTACGTTGGGGTTGCAGTTGGGTGATTTGTGGTTTCAGCGTAGAAAATTCGATTAATTATGCGGGGGCTGTTGGCCATAGTTTTGCTGTTGCTGGTTGGGTGTAGCGATACGCACAACAAGGTGGTGGTGAAGAAAAAGAAAGGCACTTTCGAGAGCGCGGAATATGCGGAGAAGGTAACCATTGAGTACACCGATTCGGGCAAATTGAGGGCCCGGGTTTTCAGTCCAATACTGATGGCGGTGAAGGCCAAGCGCAATCCTTATTTGTTGATGAAGAAGGGATTAAAAGTAGATTTTTACGATGAGCAGGGCGGGTTGGAGAGTTACATGACGGCGGAGTACGGCATCAGTTACATGGACGATAAGAAAGTGATCGTGCGTAACAATGTAGAGATTTTGAACATCAAGGGGGAGACGCTCAACACGGAGGAGCTGGTATGGGATCAACAGTCGGGGGTGATCAGAACCGACAAGTTCGTCAAAATCACCGGGGAGGATCAAATCACCACGGGCACGGGTTTGGTGAGCAATCAGGCATTCACGGACTGGGAGATCATCAATTATTCAGGAACAATCAATTTACCCAATGATAAAAAACCACGTCCTCGCCCTCTTATCCCTGGTCGCGGCCGCTATTAGCGGAACCGAGAGTTTGTTACAGTTTTACGCTACGGGCGTTGGCTCGGCGGCTGGCTGGCTGATGTTGGCGGTATTTGGCGCGAGTTTTTACTTTTACGTGGGGTTTAAAAAGGCCCGACGGGAGATGATGCAACAAGGCAAACGCTAAATCTTTATCTTCGCAAGGCGTCATGAAAATTTCCATTGATTGGTTAAAGTCGCTTTTGCCCACGGAGGCATCGGCACAAGAAATATCAGATTTACTGTCGGTTAGCAGCCTGGAAGTCGAACACTTAGACACTTGGTACAGTGCGGGTTCGGGTTTGGAGGGTTTTGTGATTGGGGAGGTGGTAACGTGTGAGACGCATCCCAATGCAGACCGTTTGCGGGTGACCACGGTGAATGTGGGGGGTGAGTCGTTGTTGCCGATTGTCTGTGGTGCGCCGAATGTGGCGGCTGGACAGAAGGTGGTGGTGGCGTTGGTAGGCACAGAGATTGTGATGTTGGGCAAGGAACCGTTTGTGATTGGCAAGGCGAAGATTCGGGGCGAGGTTTCTGAGGGGATGATTTGTGCGGAGGACGAGTGCGGATTGGGGAGCAGTCACGACGGTATTATGGTTTTACCCAACGATGCGGTGGTGGGTACTTCTGCGGCTGATTATTTTGGTGTGGTGAAGGACCAGGTGATGGAGATTGGCTTGACGGCCAACCGGGGGGATGCGGCGTCGCATGTGGGTGTTGCCAATGATTTGGCGGCGTTGTTACAGGTAAAATTTGATCGCATCGCCCATCATGAAGGGACGATTGATGGGGCATGGAAGAGCAAGGGCGCAGGCATTTCGGTGAGCATCGAGGATGCGCAGTGGTGCGAGCGATACATCGCTTTGGAGGTGAATGGTGTGCAATTGGGGGAAAGTGTGGCCGTTGTAAAAAACCGGTTGAGAGCCATAGGCATTGAGCCGAGAAACAATGTGGTGGATGCTACGAATTACTTTTTGCATCAGACGGGACAGCCGAGTCATGCGTTTGATGCCGACAAAATACAGGGGGGAATTACGGTGCGATTGGCGAAGGCGGGGGAGACGTTGGTGTTATTGGATGGCAAGAGCATCGTGTTGCATGGGGAGGATGTGGTGATTGCGGACGAGCGTGGTGCGATTGCGTTGGCGGGGGTGATGGGCGGACAGGCCACGGCGGTATCGGCGGATACGAAGCGGGTGGTTTTGGAGGTGGCGCATTTTCATCCAACGGCGGTGAGGAAGGCGGCGAAGCGACACAATTTGCACACGGATGCGGGTTTCAGGTTTGAGCGCGGGGTGGACAAGCAGCATATGGCGGAGGTGGCGATGCAGATTGCCCAGCATTTGGAGCAGCATGCGGGGGGTGTTTGGACTTCGGTGAGCGAGTTATATCCGGTGGTGTTTGCGGAGCGTGTGGTGGAGATGAAGGTGAGGGATTTGTCGGCGTTTGCGGGCTTGGAAATTCCGGCGGCTGAGGCGAAGGCGATTTTGGAGCGATTGGGTTTTGGGGTTGAGGGCGAAGAGGCATTGAAGGTGCGTATTCCGGGCTGGCGCAACGATGTTGAGCAGGTGGTAGATTTATACGAGGAGGTGATGCGGATTTATGGGTACGATCGCGTGCCGATGAATGGCAAATTGCAGGCGACATTGGGCACGTTTGAGGGGATGAAATTGCGGAAGTCGGAGAATGCGTTGCGACAGTTTTTGTGTGATCAGGGGTTGTTGGAGGCGGCGACGAATTCGTTGCATCCGGCGGCTTGGTATCCTAATAAAGAAGATTTGGTGTATTTGAGCAATCCATTGAGCAGCGACATGGACGTGATGCGGGCGTCGTTGATTCCTGGGCTGTTGCAGTCTGTGGCTTACAACATCAACCGCAAGGCCGAGGGGGTGAAATTGTTTGAGTTGGGTCGGGTTTACCAGAAGACGGCGAAGGGATTCCGGGAAACACCTACTTTGTCGATGGTTTTCTGGGGCGGTGTGGCTGCTGAGAGTTGGGAGTCTAAGCCCCAGGAGGTTGGTTTTTACGATATCAAGCGGTTGTTGCAGGGGCTGTTGGTGCGATTGGGCAGCAAGGTTTCTGTAGACACGTTGGAGATTTTCAAGGCGCCGAAGGCGTGGTTGAAGGCGGCCGATATTTCTACTACGGTTTGGTGTGTGGAGTTGCCTTGGCGAAAGCTGTTGAGCAACAAGGGCGAGGGTTTTGCGGTTGTGTCGGCACCCAAGTATCCGGGCATGCGCAGGGATTTGAGTTTGGTGGTGGATACATCGGCCACGTTTGCTTCGTTGATGCAGGTGGTGAAGTCGGTGAAGGCACCGCTGTTGACCGATGTGCGGGTTTTCGATGTTTTCGAGGGTAAGCCGTTGGAGGCGGGCAAGAAGGCGGTGGCGATGTCGTTCCACTTCTTGAATCCGGAGGCCACGTTAACCGAGGCGGAGGTCGACAGCAAGATGCAGGCCTTCATGAAGGCCTTTGAGGCATCGGGTGCGTTGATTAGAAAATAGATTAATTTCGCAGCATGGATTTGACCAGTGTACTTTATGAGAAGCGCGGCAGTGTGGCGCACATCACGTTAAACCGTCCGGATGTTTTCAATGCATTCGATGAGACTCAGAGTTACGATTTGCAGGCGGCGTTGAAAGAGGCGGCCAAGGACTCAGAAGTAAGGGTTTTGGTGCTGACGGGTGCGGGCAAGGCATTCTGCAGTGGTCAGGATTTGAAGACGATTGCTGGTTCTAAAAACCGGTCGTTGAGTGACTCATTGTACAAGCGATATAACCCGATCATTAAGGCGATGCGCGAGATTCCCAAGCCCATCATTGGCAGGATCAATGGGGTAGCGGCGGGTGCGGGTGCGTCATTGGCCTTGGCATGCGATTTCATTGTGGCTGCTGAGAGTGCTTCTTTTATTGAAGTTTTTGTGAATGTGGGTTTGGTGCCCGATTCGGGATCTTCTTACTTTTTGCCCAAGGCAATTTCGCCGGCGCGGGCCTTTGAGATGGCTACGATGGCACCCAAAATTTCTGCGGCTCAGGCCATGGAGTGGGGGTTGATCAACCGGGTGGTTGCGTTGGAGGGCTTGGACGAAGAAGTGAATAAAGTGGCGGATTACTATGCTCAGGCGCCTACGATGGCGGTGGGCATGATCAAGAAAATGTTGAACAAGGCGGGACATTCCGATTTGCAAACGATGTTGCAATACGAGGCCTATTGTCAGGAGATTGCGGGCAGGAGCGAGGATTACAAGGAGGGGGTAACGGCTTTCAACGAGAAGCGCAAGCCTGTTTTCAAGGGCAAGTAAGGGATTTTTCCCCTAGGGGAATGGTCAAAGAAGTGTCAACCCGTGTGAAAGATTGACATTTTGCAGTAATTTGCGGCCTTATGATGATTTTTCCTGTTGGAAACTTGAGAAAACGAGTATTGGCCTCTGTGGCCATGGGTTTGCTTTCTGTGGGGGTTGTGCTTGCGCAGGGCGGTGCTACACCGGCGGTAAATCTGCACGCCGATGAGCCTTGTGGTTTTGTAACGGTGTTGCAGCAATTGGAGCAACAGTATCCGGGTTTCAAGGCGAATTACGACTTGCAGACGCAGCGTGCGAAGGAATCGGATGCGCAGAAATTGGCGTTGCAGGGGTTGGACCGAAGGAAAAAGATCATCCGTGATACGTTGTATTACTACGACACGGTGTACACCATTCCGGTGGTATTTCATGTGATTTACAATGTGGCCAACGAGAATTTGCATGATTCGCTGATCATTTCTCAGTTGGAGGTGTTGAACCGAGACTTCAATCGGTTGAATGCCGATACGGTAAAAACGCGTGCTATTTTTAAGTCGCGCGCGGGAACCGCGCGCATACAGTTTGAGTTTGCCAAGGTAGACCCCAACGGGGTGGCCACCACGGGCATTGTCAGGAAGTTGACGAGCAAAGCCACGTTTGCTTCAACCGGGGGCAGTATTCAAGATTTGATGAAGGCCACGGTTACGGGGGGCAACGACCCTTGGGACCCCACCAAATATTTGAACATTTGGGTGTGTGATTTGAGCGTGAACAACCAGGACAATTTGTTGGGTTATGCGTTTCCGCCATATGGTCATCCATCATGGACGAGTAGTTCTTGGGTGGCAGATAGCAGACAAGGAGTTGTATTGCACTACAAGGTGGTGGGCCGCAACAATCCAAGGGCTACTGGCGCCATTGCTTCATCGAACAAAGGCAGGTGTGCGGTGCACGAGGTGGGTCATTTCTTTGGGTTGCGTCATATTTGGGCCGATGACCAATATTCGGTAAACAAGTGCTTGGTGGATGACTATATCGACGACACCCCATTGCAGGGCATAGGTGCGGGTTTTACCTGCAATTTGGGTGGCAACACGTGTGTGGAGCCGAAGAACGACATGCCCGACATGTTCGAGAATTACATGGATTATTCTACCGAGGCTTGTCAGAACATGTTCACAAGGCAGCAGGTGCAGATGATGCGCACATCGATCACGGATTTCCGCACGGAGTTACCGATTAAGCGGGAGATTATCACAAGGATGCGGATTTTTGACACGGTGGTGTACGACGAGGTATTGATTTATCCGGTGGATACGGAGTCGGATGTGGTGGTGGAGATCCGCAACGAGGACATTTTGGAACAGTTGGACGTTCAGTTTTTTGATTTGTTGGGCAGGAAGGTGACGGAAGTCTACAAATTGAGCAAAAATGAAACCCGGTTCGACACCCAAACGTGGGCTTCTGGGTACTACGTGGCGGTGTTAAAACGCACCTCTGACGGCAAGGTGATTCGCAAGCAGAAGTTGTTTGTGGACTAATTAAAGTTCACGTCTCAACCGCGCCACGGGGATGCCAAGTTGTTCGCGGTATTTGGCCACGGTTCTGCGGGCGATATTGTAGCCTTTTTCTTTGAGCAGGTCCATGAGGGCTTCATCGGTGAGGGGTTTTCCTTTGTCTTCTTGTCCGATGGCATCCCCCAAAATCTTTTTGATTTCGCGGTTGCTGACTTCTTCCCCTTCTTCGTTGGTAAGTCCTTCGGAGAAGAAAAATTTCAGCGGGAAGATCCCGAAATCGGTTTCCACGTATTTGCTGTTGGCCACGCGGGAGATGGTGGAGATATCGAGTTCTACTTGTTGGGCGATGTCTTTGAGAATCATGGGCCGCAGTTTGGTTTCATCGCCTCCTTCGAGGAAGAATTCGCGCTGACGTTGTACGATGGCTTGCATGGTTTTCATGAGCGTATTTTGTCGTTGTTTCACGCTATCAATGAACCATTTGGCGCCATCTACTTTTTGCTTGATGTATTGAACGGCATCGCGGAGTTGTTTCTCTTTGTGGGCGCTGGACTCATAGGCCTTGAGGGTTTCCACATAGGAGGCGCTGAGGCGCAGTTCGGGGGCATTTCTGCCATTGAGTCTGACCTGTAGCACACCATCGTCGTTGCTGACGGAGAAGTCGGGCACGATGTACTGCGTTTTCACGCTCACGCTGCCGGTTTCACCGGGTTTGGGGTTGAGTTTGAGGATCTCGTTCATGGCGGCTTTGAGCTGCTCATCGTTGATCTTGAGACTCTTTTTTATTTTGTCGTAGTGTTTTTTTGTGAAGGCCTCGAATTGCTCTGCGAGCAATTTCTCGGCCAAGTCAATGGCTGGATTGTCGCCATAGTCTTTTTTATACAACTGCAGCAACAAGCACTCTTGCAAGTCACGGGCAGCAATCCCTGGGGGGTCAAAGTTTTGGATTTTGATGAGCAGTCGCTCGAGTTTCGTTTCGGTGGTTAGGATGTTTTCGTTGAAGGCGAGGTCATTGACGATGCTGCGGAGTTCGCGACGCAAGTAACCATCGTCTTCGATGCTACCGATGAGGTGGTAGACGAGTTCGAGTTCTTGGTCTTCGAAGATGGCGCGGGCTTGCTCGTAGAGGTACTCGTGGAAGGTACTTTGCGCCGCCATGGGCATGTCTCGCTGCTCCTCACCATTGTAATCCTCGCCCATGCGGAAGCTGGAGTAATCGTCGTCGCCCCCGGCGCGCAGGAGTTCGTCTACGTTGATGTCTTGACTGTATTCGTCGTAGTCGCTGTTGACGTTCAGGTCTTCTGCGTCGAAATTGTCTTTGGATTCGTCGGATTTTTCGTTGCGCAGTTCTTGGTTGCGTTCTTCCGGACTTCTGTATTCTAGACTGTCGTTCTCACTCTCAAGATTTTCTAGTGCGGGATTGTCGAGCAGCTCCTGACTCACTTTTTCCTCAAAGTCTTGGGTGTTGAGTTGCAGCAGCTTGATGAACTGAATCTGCTGGGGACTCAGCTTTTGCAGAAACTTTTGCGATAACTCTTGTTTGAGGGCCATAGCACAAATATAGGCAAGGGCGCCCAAATAACAAATATCGTGCCAAAAATTTTAAACCCTTTTCTTATCTTTGTGCAAGCAATTTTTCAGACAACGCCAATAAACCATCGTTATAGCATGAGCACACCAGATTTTACGTCTCCTTCCACTGTGATACAGGATTTGAAAAGCCAGATTGGCCAATCGGTTATTTTGCGTGGTTGGGTGGCCAACAAGCGCGAGGGCAAGGGCATTGTATTCATCATTTTCCGCGATGGTACAGGATACTGTCAGTGCGTTGTAACGGCCGAAACGGCCAGCGAGTCTTTTTTGGAGGCGGCACAGTCGGTGAGTTTGGAGACCAGTGTGGTGTTGAAGGGGTTGGTGCTATCCGATGAGAAACAGGTGGGCGGGGTTGAGTTGCAGGTGACGTCGGTGGAGGTTGTGGGTGTATCGGAGAACTATCCGATTGCGAAGAAGGAGCACGGCATTGAGTTTTTGATGGACCAGCGACATTTGTGGTTGCGCAGCACGCGTCAGTGGGCCATTATGCGCATCAGAAACACCATCATTTACGCGATCCACGAGTATTTCCAGGGTGAGGGTTTTGTGCAGATGGACGCGCCCATTTTCACGGGCAATGCTTGTGAGGGTACGAGCACTTTGTTTGAAACCGATTTTTATGGCGAGCCGGCGTTTTTGAGTCAGAGCGGACAGTTATACGGAGAGGCGATGGCCATGGCGATGGGTAGGATTTATACGTTTGGTCCCACGTTTCGGGCGGAGAAGTCGAAGACGCGCCGGCACTTGTCGGAGTTTTGGATGATTGAGCCGGAGATGGCGTTTTACGACATTTTCCAGAACATGGATTGCATAGAGGGCTTTTTGCAGCATGTAGTGGGCAGGGTATTGGAGAAGTGCGAGCAGGAGTTGGAAACGATTGGCAGAGACACGGCTGTTTTGAAGAGCAGTTTGGGCACTTTCCCACGGATGACCTATGACCAGGCGGTTCGGATTATCAAGGGTGAGGAGGACGTGAACGGGGTAAACAGCATAAAAAGTTTGGAGGAGGAGTTGTTGCGTTCTGAACAGCAGTTGGTGGCGATAGATGCGGAGATTGCGGAGCGTGAGGCGAAGGTGGCCACGCCGGGGATGAAGAAGGGGGAGATCAATTTCCATCAGACGAAGATTACACAGTTGAAGCAGGAGAAGGCGGACGTGGAGGAGGATTTGCGGAACATACCGCAGTGGATTGCGAGTGCGAGGAATTTCGAGTATGGAAACGATTTTGGGGGGTCGGACGAGACGGTATTGACGCGGTTGTTTGACCGTCCGGTGATGGTCTACGACTGGCCACACGAGGTGAAGGCATTTTATTTGAAGCGGAATCCGCAGGACGCGCGCTTTGCGCGGGGTGTGGATGTGTTGGCGCCGGAGGGGTATGGAGAGATTGTGGGTGGCGGCGAGCGGGAGACGGACGTGGAATTGTTAACGTCGAAGATCCAGGAACACGAGTTGCCGATGGAGGCGTTTGAGTGGTACTTGGATTTGCGCAGGTACGGGTCTGTACCACACGCGGGTTTTGGGTTGGGCTTGGAGCGTTTGGTTACGTGGGTGTGCAAGTTGAAGCACGTACGCGAGAGCATTCCATTCCCACGGATGTACGGCAGATTGACGCCTTGATTTGGTGAAGAATTCAGTTTACCATTGATATTATTGGAATAAAAACAGAGGATTTAACGAATTACAACTTGCTGTTTATCAATATTTTAATAAAAATTTTTGCCTTTTCCACACTTTGTTAACATTTAAACAAACTTGTTGGTATATTTGCTCCCCCTATGAGCACATCTACACGACAATTGATCCTGCAACGTTGCTTTGAAGCGATACAGGCCAAGGGATTTGAGACCTTGCGCACCGATAAAGAGATCGCCCGTTTGAAAATCACCAAAGGTGCATTTTATCATTATTTTCCCAACAAGGCGGAGTTGGGATATGCGGTGGTTGATGAGGTGATGTTACCCTATTACGAGCAGAAATGGGCGAGTTTGGCCAATATTGAAATTGGTGTTGCTAAGGCCTTGATCGCTGTATTAGAACAAGAGAAAACCAAAGCTACAGAGACGAGTATCAAACGTGGTGACGTTTTAACCAACATGATCTTAGAAATGAGTCATGTTGATGATATTTTTAGACAAAAGCTTGAAGTAGTGAATGAAGTTCAGGTTAAAATTATCCAGAAGGCCATTATGTCGGGCAGAATCGCTGGCGAATTAAAAAACCAAACCGATGCACGTTCAATGGCCTTGTACATAGTAGGACAGTTGATGGGTTGCTACACCATTTCTAAGGTACGTGCTTCCAAAGAAACGTTTGTGAGCATGGTGGGTACCATGCAGAAACAGTTGAAAGATGTTTTGGTGGCTGAAACAGCGGCTAGCAAGGTATCGGATGTGACGGTGAATACGGTAACGTCTCCTTCAGGAGACAGGCCAAAGAGCACCATTGGGGTGGTGAATCCTTTTGCCAAGCCTGAGGAGAAAACGGAAGAGAAGTCGACCCGAGGTGGGTGGTTCTCTCGCAACCGTTAATAAACAAGGATTCAAGGATGCCGCGGGTGTTGTTAGTTGCTCCCTGCGGTGAAATCCAAGAAACAAATAGCTCAAAGAAAAAGGGCTTCCGCGAGGAAGCCCTTTTTTCGTTAATGAGTTAATCTGAAATTATTTCACGATAGTCATTTCGTCGATCAGGTGCTTGGCGCCGCCCAATTTTTCAACGATGAACAACGTGTAACGAACGTCTAAGCTGATGGTGCGCTGAACCTTGGGTAGAAATGCGAAATCAGAGCTGATCGCTTCCCAGTTGCCGTCGAAGGCGGTACCAATCAACTCGCCTTTGGCGTTCATCACAGGACTTCCGCTGTTACCACCGGTGATGTCGTTGTCGGTTAGGAAGCAAGTGTGCAACTCGCCATCTTTGTCGGCATACTGACCGAAATCGCGGGCGCGAATCAAGGCCAATAAGGGTTGTGGTGCGTCGAATTCGAAATCGCCGGCTTTGTATTTCTCCAAAATGCCTTTGGCAGTGGTGAAATAAGAATAGCTCACGGCATCACGGGCGTCGTAAGCCTTCACGGTTCCGTATGTCAAACGCATGGTACCATTGGCATCGGGGGCCATGGTGATGTTGTTGCTGGCCGACATCTCCAATTGGGCCGACAAGAACAAGCGGTTGGCGCGGTCGAGTTTGCTGTTGATGCCATCGAAAACGGGTTTCATATCAACCCGCAATTTGTTTACGTAACCGTTGGTGATCTTGTACAATAAATCGGCTTCCAACTTGCTGGCAGAGGGTTTGGCCAAGAATTTCGCCAAGCGCTCTTTGCTGGTGAAGATGGATTTGGCGAACAACAACTCGGCAATGGCTGCATAGTTGCGCTTGTTTTTAACCACCAAAGCAGTAAAATCAGCGGGCAATTGGGCAGGATCCAAATCTTCGTAGAGGTGTTTCAATACTACGGCCAACACCTCTTTTTCGATGCTTGGGTAGAACTCTTTATACATCTCATCCAAACCACGCAAAATGGCGCGAGATGAAGTGTCTTTGGCATTGGCTTTCAAGGCATCGGCGAGTCCCTTGAATGAAAGGGCAAAGCTCATGGCTTGGCTGTTAGAGATTCCGTCTTGGAAGTACACGGGGTACAATCCGTAAGTGTACAATTCGCGGTAGGCCTCGTCGTACAGAGAAGTTACATCCCCGTACACATCGGTCTTTTTGTTTTCACGCACCCAACGCTCAAACGCCAATTCGGCATTTTTGCGGGTATCGTAGAGTCCGTTGGGCTTGGCCAAATCGTTGGCTTCACCGTTGAATTTGTTCCAGTAGTTGCCGATGCTGGCCAAACGGTCTGAGTACATCAATCGCACCGACTCGTCTTGCTTCATGTAGGTTTCGTAAACATCCATGATGTCGCGACGCAATTGCACACGCATGGGGCGTTCTTTGCTGGCCAAGTATTTGATGCCTTCGCTGTAGGTATAGCGGGTGGTACGGCCTGGGTAGCCCATGATCATGGCGTAATCACCGTCTTTCATGCCCCCGATGTTGATGGGCAGGTGGTGCGCTGGGGCAAAGGGTTTGTTGGCAGCATTGAAGTCGGCCGATTTGTTATTTCCATTTGCATAAATGCGGAACATGCTGAAGTCGCAGGTGTGACGGGGCCAACGCCAGTTGTCGGTCTCCCCACCAAATTTACCCACACTTTCTGGGGGAGTTCCTACCAAGCGGATGTCGCGGTAAACTTCATAGTACATTGCCAGGTATTGGTTTCCGTTGTAGAACGATGAAATTTCCACCACGTAGTTGTTGCGTTCTTCGCCCAATGCAGCGATCACGGCTTCTTTGGTTTTGGCGATTTGCGCGGCCACGGCTTTGGCGCGGGTGGCTTCGTCTTGGTTGATGGCGATGCCGCCGAGTACTTGGCTGGTTATGTCTTCAATTTTGCGCAACAATCCGATGTTGAAATTGGCGGGGCGTTCTGCTTGCTGGTTGGCGGCCCAGAAACCATTTTTCAAGATGTTGTCTTGGTTGGTAGAAAGCTCTTGGATGGCTCCGTAACCACAGTGGTGGTTGGTGAGGAACAATCCTTGTTTGGAGATGACTTCGCCGGTGCAGAACATCCGACCTTGCTTCGACATCAAACGCACGATGGCGTCTTTCACGGAGGCTTGGTTGATGGAGTAGATGTCTTCGGCAGACAATTTCAATCCGCGGGCTTGCATGGGATCTTGGATCTTTTGCAGCAAGGTGAGCGGCCACATGCCTTCATCGGCCCGCAGCTGGAATAATGCTGAGAAGGCCAAGGCCAAACTTAATATGCGTTTTTTCATAATATAATTACCGCAAATTAACTCTTTTTTGGCCATAACTTTTTCCCCTTTTGTAGCCCAAAAAGCGGGAAATTTGAGGGGATGGCATTAGTGACCTATACCGAGTTGGGCTTTTACTGTGCGCAGGCCGATTTATATATCGATCCGTTGCGTCGGGTGGCCAAGGCGTTGGTGACCCATGCCCACAGCGATCATGCCCGTCCGGGTATGCAGCACTATCTCTGTCATTCCGATTCGGTGGGTATTCTCAAACTCCGCCTCGGACAGCGTATTTCGTTGCAATCGATGGGGTATGGCGAGTCGATTTGGATGAATGGGGTGGAGGTTACGTTGTTTCCGGCGGGACATGTGCCAGGGAGTGCCCAAGTGCGGTTGTCGTACCGCGGTGAGGTCTGGGTGATCACCGGTGATTACAAAACGGTGGGGGATGGACTTTCGCCTGCTTGGGTGTCGGTGCGATGCCACCATTTGGTCACAGAGAGCACGTTTGCACTGCCCATTTTCCAATGGCGGGATCAGCAGTTGGTGTTTGATGAAATCAATGCTTGGTGGCGGGGGAATGCGGCGGCGGGACGGCCATCGGTATTGTTGGGGTATTCTTTGGGGAAGGCGCAGCGGATATTGAAGTATTTGGACCGCTCGGTGGGTGAGGTTGTTTGCCACGGCGCCATCAGCGCTTCGAACCGGGTATTGGAGTCGGCCGGATTCGATTTCGGTCCTTGGGTTGACGCTACTGAGGGTTTGTCGGGTTTACGGGCTGGCGGAAGGGTATTGGACGGTAGTTTGGTTGTTTGTCCGCCGAACGCCTTGCGTTCGGCTTGGATCACGCCCTTGGGAAACTATGCGTTGGCCAATTGCAGCGGGTGGATGGCGGTGAGTAAGTCGGGCGATTGGGGCGGGGTTGACAAGGGGTTTGTGTTGAGCGATCATGCCGACTGGCCGCAATTGTTGGAGGCGGTGCGGGCTTCGGGCGCTGAGCATGTGCATGTGACGCATGGGTTCAGTGAGACTTTGTCGCGCTACCTCCGCGAAACGATGGGCTTGGACGCCGATGTGGTGGAGCAGGCGATGTGGGAAAGGACGGAAGAATGATGCGCACGAAGTTCAATTTTATCGGACTTGAGGCACCCCAAAAGGTATCGATGGGCAAGTTAAAACTGTGGCTTTCGGAGTCGCTGGGGATGCCGATGTGGCTGATTGCGGAGAGTCAGCGTTTTGCGGGTTCGTTGAACGAGGCGTTGGCTTTGGTGTTGGGCGCCCCGGAGGGGGAGGTGTCGCGCTTGTATATCGAACAGGGTTTTGCACAGTGGGGTGGGTGGACGGACGGAGAGCAGCGAGCATGGGTTTTTCGGGTTTTGGTGTCGATGGAGGTGGAGGACCGACGAAGGTTTATGGCATTGCTGAACGGTCGGTTGGTTACGGGGTCGGCTTTGGCGGGCATGGCGGGCAGGGACGGAGCGGCATCGTCGGGAACCGAAACGGAAATGGCGGAGAACATCGCATCGGTATCTGTGAAGGTGAGGGCGGTGTTGTTGTATGTGCGTCCTATGGGACGATCGGTGTTGCAGTACGAGCTCACTTTCGGACTTCGAACGGGGGAGGAAAGTGAGGTAACCTATGTGGGGTGTTTCAAGGCGGTGGTGGGCACGGACGAAGCGGGTGTGGCCATTCACGGGCTGACCGATGAGTTATCGCTGTTGGAATGGATTGGATCGAATTTGGGCGAGCGGATCGGTCCGATACGGGGGGTAAGGGTGTCGGAAGTTTTCGAATTGCATTGCGATGGGGTGCAATGGAGCAAGCGTCACAAGGCCGGATTCAAGGCCGAGCGGGTGCGGGTGGTGTCGTGGTTGCGCGATACCGCGGGGGTATCGGGGTTGTGGGAGGTTAGAGACTGTCTCCCCAGGCCGAAGGATTTTGGGCAAAGCGGTTGACGGTTTCCAGCTCGGAGGGTTGGATGAAACCGTGTTCGGCGGCAACGGCGGTGAGGGTTGGCAGGTTGGTGAGAGTATGCACGGGGATACCGGCCTCCACAAATTTTTCCATGGCATTGGCAAACCCGTAGGTGAACAGGGCCACTACGCCGATGACTTCTGCGCCGGCATTTTGGACACCTTCTACGGCTTGGAAACTGCTTTTTCCGGTGGAGATGAGGTCTTCTACCAGCACAATTTTATCGCCGGGGAGCATTTCGCCTTCCACTTGGTTTTTGAGTCCGTGTTTTTTGGGCTCGGGGCGCACGTAGCAGTAGGGCATGTTTATTTTATCGGCCGCCAGGGCACCATGGGCAATGCCGGCGGTCGCAATACCGGCCATTCGGTTGGCTTGTGGGAACTGATTTTGGATGAGGGCAGCCAACTCCTCAGCCACGAAGGTGCGTACTTCTGGGTAGGAGAGCACCATGCGGTTGTCGCAATAGATGGGTGATTTGATCCCTGAAGTCCAAGTGAATGGTTGTGAGGGACTTAGTTTAACTGCCTTTATTTCTAGGAGAAATTTTGCTAATTTTGCGGCTGGATTGGACATGGAAGTGCAAAGTTATAAAATCTATTTCAACGACGGTGCTTTGGTAATCGCAGATTCTCCGGAAGCATTGCGCGGATTGAGTAATATGTATTTTATCGGGGACGACGAGCTGCAGAAGAGTTTCAAGATCTTGTTATCGTCGCAGAACAACGGGAAACCCTTGCATTTCGGGCTTATTTGTCCGGACCCCCAGGCCACCATTCGCGAGTTCATGGAAGATTTTACGGTGATTCAGGCAGCGGGCGGGTTGGTGTTCAACAAGGAGGATCAGTTGCTCACGATCAAAAGAAATGGGCTGTGGGATTTGCCGAAGGGGAAGATTGAGCGTCATGAGGACCAGATGGCGGCAGCGTTGCGCGAGGTGATGGAGGAGACGGGCATCAACATGATCAACATCAGCGACAAGGTGGGAGAGACCTACCATGTTTACTACGAGGACGACATTTTGTTGTTGAAGGAGACGCATTGGTATTTGATGAACAGCACGGGCAAGGGCAAGTTGAAGCCACAGACGGAGGAGGGCATTTCAGAGGTGAAGTTTGCCGATTTGGACTGGTTCAATACGCCGGAATTCAATTCTTATCAGAGCGTGCACGACGTGATCAAACGTTGCGTGGCGCAATTCAAGTCCCACTAGTAGTTTGGGTTAACGCCTTCGGGCAGGTAGCGCTGGTAATCGGCTTTATGAATGATGAGGTCGCGGATGAGGGTGCTGCTCACATAGCTCATGGCGGGGTCGCACATGATGAAAACGGTTTCAATTTCATTCCAAAGGGCTTTGTTGAGTTGAGCGATGTGGGATTCGTAGTCGAAGTCGCTGCCGTTTCTCAATCCTCGCAGCAGGAACCGGGCGTTCATTTTTTTACAAAAGTCTACGGTGAGTCCTTCGTAGGATTCGACGCGCACTTTGGGGTTGTTTGAGAAGGCGGTTTGGATCCATTCTTTGCGCAATTGCAAATCGAACAGGGTGGTTTTTTTGGTATTGACACCAACGGCGATGATGATTTCATCGAACAGTTCACTGGCGCGATTCACGATGTCTACATGTCCGATAGTCACCGGATCAAACGTCCCTGGGAAAACGGCGATTTTGCTCATTCTTGAACGAAGATAGTCATTGTGGTACTTCCGTATTCTTTTTTTGCGAATTCTTGTTCGGCGAATACGAGTTGGGGTTTGTGTTCGATGATGAGCCAGCCATCGGGTGCGAGCAGGGGCATGAGCAGCTGCGGGAGTCCTTGGATGTTGGGCATGGCGTATGGCGGATCGGCGAAGATTATATCGAACAGAATGGGCGATGCACTCTCTGTTTGGCCGGCAGACTGACTTTCTAATTTGGCGGCAAACTCTCCCACCTCAAACCCGGGCAATCGGTTTTTGGCGAGGGTGGTTAGGGGGGTGAGGGCGTTGCCGGTGGCGATATGCCATGGATTTAGGTCCCAACTTTTGGCGATGTGCTTTTGGTGGGCGATGTTTTTTTTGTCGAGGTCGATGCTATACACCGCTTGGGCATCTCGCGTGAGAAATTCCAGGGCGATGATGCCGGAGCCAGAGAACAGGTCGAGCACGGTGGTATCGGCGATGCCTTTTTGGTGGTCGATGGAATTGAACAGTGATTCACGCACCCTGTCGGTGGACGGTCGCACGTGGTTTGCGAACTGGGTTGGGATAATCCGCCCTTTTAGATGTCCGCCTGTGACACGCATCCGGCCAATTTGATGAGGGGGGTAACGATGTGGAGCAGGGGCACTGCTGTTGTGGAAACCCAGGGCATTTGGGGTGATTTGACTTCGGCGTGGGGGATGAACTTTTGGAACAGTTGCGCGGTGGCGGCTTGTTGGGGTTCATCGCAGAGCACATAAAGGCCGAGTTGCTGTGGGGTTAATTTTTCTTCGTGAAAGGGCAGCAGGGCGTAGTATAGGTGTTCTTGGGTATTGGAACTGGGGTAGCGATTGGCGAAGATGAGTTCGCCGTTGCGGTAGGCAAATACGATGGCGGTTTGTTCGTGGAACCACAGCACGCTCACGCATTCTTTGTGGTTGGCATAGGTGTTGGCGATGGTGAACAGTCCTTGTGCCAAATGGTATTTGGGTGTTTCGGTGGGCAGGGGTTGTGGTTTGCCCGAGGGTTGAAACGCCAGTGATGTGGCTTGGTTGAGTTTGCGGGTAATGCAGGGCTGAAAGCCGGGTATGGGTGCGTCTACAAAGGCCTGGGGGATGAGTTGCAGGTTTCCGTGCAGGTCTACCCAGGTGATGTTTTCTTTGAGGGAGGCGGGGTGTTTCACGATCTCATAAGAGAGCGGTTGACACTGGGCGTTGAGTGACAAGTAGTGAGCGACATCATTGTGGTACACGCCCAGAATTTGATGGACGGCGCCGGTTTGTTGGGTTTGGTGATGCCAGAGGGTGTTCACGGGAGCAAAGGTAGGACAATTGTGGGGGCTAAGGAAGTCAGAAATCGGTGCCTACGCTCACCCGCATTCGAAATTGGAGGAAGTTGCTGTTGGTTTGCACGGCATTGACCCAAACGGGGAAGTCGAGCCGCAGGTTGATGGGTTTGGCGGCTTTGAGGGCTTTGTTTTTGGTGAGTGCGGAGGCGTTTTTTAGGTTAATGCTGGCACCAAATCCGGCATCAGCAAGTACGCGGCTGTACACTTGTTGGGTTACGGGTTGTTGTTGTTTGTTGGGTGAGGTGAGCGGCTGACCTAAGATACCGGCATCGCCAAAGAGGTAGGGGTTGAGACTAAGGAACTTGGTTTTGGGCACCCAGCGGAAGAAGGGGGTAAGGTCTATGGCGGCGTTGAGGCCAAGTCCTCGGTTGCCACGGAAAAAGGCCAGGGTGGTGTCGTTCCCATTGGCTTGTTTCACGGTTTTTGGGGCGCTGTAGCCATTGAATCCACGCAGGTTGAGTCCGCCATTCACTTGGAGGGTGTTGATGGCGCGGTGACTTACGAAGTCGTACATGCCATAATCGCGGTAGAGGGATTGTTGGCCGAAGGATTCTTCGGGGTTGGCACTGGCGAGGTAGAGGACCGATTCTGGGGTTGGGTTGGTGCCGCCGCCGAGGTAGGCAAGTCCGCGGAGTCTCAGGGCCGATTTGCCCAGGGGTTGGTAGTGTTTCCATTCCAGCTGTACAAATCCGTATTGCGAGTGGCTCCAGGGCGAGGGCATGCGGATATCGCATCGTACAGAACCCGATTTACCCCAGCCGCTATAGCCTTGTTGCAGGTAGAGGTTGAGGTGCATTTGGGCGATGTAGCTCCAGTTGTTGGCGGTGGGGACGTAGCCATCTAGGATGTTGGATTGGGGAAAGAAGGGGTCGCGACCGTCGGTTTGATTGTTGATCCAGGGGTTGTAGAGGGGGTTGTCGACGCTGTAGACGAGGCGGTGGTATCGCTGCATGGATTTGCCATAGAGGCCGTATTCGGTTTTGCCCAATTTGTTGAACCAGCCCATTTCGTGGGTGTTGATTTCGTTGTAGAGGAGGGATTGGTAGTAGTAGGTGCCGCCGCCGCGGGTTTGGTGTTTGAACAGGGCTTGGTATTGCAGTTTTTGGGCGGGGGTGAAGCGGGCGTCGATGCCGGGGGCATAATAGAGGGAGAGGTTGAATTGCTTTTTCCGTCCGGCGTACTGTCCGCTCGCTGTCGCTCCCAGCAGCACGCCGGAGGCCACGTTGTATCGCAGGGCGGGTCTGACGAGGCCTTGGTACACGCCGAGGTAGTTGGTGTTGGCACCGTTGCCGAGGTCGAGCTGCCACTCACTGCGCTTTTTCCAAACGTTGTTGACACGGTTGATGTCGGCCAGTCGGCCGCTGCGATCCAGCCATACTTGCTTTACGCGGCCATCTACGGGCATTTCGATGTCGAAGGTGTAGGTTGGACGAAGTCTGTCCCACCCGATCCAGGGTTTGAGGTTGTAGCGACCGGGTTTTTGGTATTGGGTAACGGGGATGGTAACAGCGTAGAAGATATCGGAGGGTGCCACGTTGCGGTTGTTTGCGTCGCTTGTGGCGTTGGTGTTTAACTTGGGGGTGATGAGAAAGTCGAGGTCTACGGGCATCACCATTTTGCCATGTCGTTGAAGGGTTACGCGGTAGAAGTTGGGGGTTTTGAGCGGTGTGATGCGTTTGATGCCATAATCGGCGGCTTTGTTGGTCTGAAACCACTGATCGAAGAAGGCATTGAGGTCGGTCTGGGCACTGTGAATAATCGAATTTCTGAAGTCTTCGATGTAGGGGTGACAGAATTTCCATTGTTCCACGTAATTTTTCATGGCTTGGAGAAAGACCGAATCGCCGAGGTAGTATTGGAGGTTGTAGAGCATGGAGGCGGTTTTGTAGTACACGTGTTTGTAGCCGCCGCCGTGGCCTGTGGCCGAATGAAAATCGTTGGAATGGGTTTCAAGGACTTCATCGGTACCGTCGATGGCATCTTCCATGTAGCCGGCGAAGGCCCGTTTGAGTTCGGGTTGAGATTCTTTGGTGAGTTTGCGCATGCACCAGGCGGTGAGGAATTGGGTAAATCCTTCATCGAGGGCGGCTCGATAGGTTTCGTTGGAGCCCACCATGCCGAAGAACCAATTGTGTCCCACTTCGTGGGCAATCAGACTTTGGTGGCTGGGGTAGTAACCGCCATCGAGGGTAATCATGGGGTATTCCATGCCATCGGCGGCATCGGCGCAGACAATTTTTGGGTAGTTATACATGCCGAAATCGCGGCTATAGGTGGCGATGACTTTGGCGGTAAACTGGGCGGTTTGTTGCCATCCGGCGGCATTGTTTTCTTGGGCGATGGCCATGCATTGCACGCCATTCCAGGTGGTTTCGCCGATGCGGTAGGTGGGGTCGGCGGTCCAAGCGAAATCGTGCACGTTGATGGCTTGATAGTGCCAGGTTTTGTAGGTGCCGTTGGGTTGGGTGATCACTGAGGGCAGTGAGCCGATGGGTTTGTCTTTGAAGTTGGAGATATCGAGTTGTTTTCTCAGAGCGGCGGGCAGTACTTCGTTTTTGTTGACGAGGGTACCGGTGGCTTCCACCACGTAGTGGTTGGGCAGGGTGAGGGAGATATCGAAATAGCCATAATCGCCATAGAATTCCTTTTCCACGTGTTGGTCGGTCTCCCAGGTAAATTTGCGGTCGTACACGCAGATGCGGGGGTACCAATGCACGCCATTGAAGTGTTTGTAGCCGTGGTGGTCGTACACTTTCATGCGACGGCGGATGCTACCGCGGTCAAAGTAGGTGGTAAAATCGATTTTGAAGGTCATTTGCTCACCGGGTTTGAGGGGGGTGGGCAGTTTGATTTTGAGGAGGGTATTTTGGATTTCGAAGGGGATGTTTTGGGATGGGCGGGGTTGGTCGTTTTCTTCGCGGATGGGGTTTTCTTCTGGGTTGATTTGGATGTTGTGGATGACGGTACCCAGCTTTTGCGATTCGTATTGTCCGTAGGTTATTTTGGCCCGATTTTGCTTGTACAGTTCATCGGTAAGCGAGCCGGGCTGCACGGCATTTTGGTAGAGGTGGAAGAAGGCTTCGGTGAGGGTATTGGGGGAGTTGTTGGTATAGACGAGGGATTCTTCGCCGTTGATGATTTCGGCATCCTCATTTAGGATGGCTTTGATGGTATAGTTAACATCTTGTTGCCAGTATCCTTGGTAGGGTTTTTTATTTTTCCAGTAGTGGGGGTTATTGGGCGATTGGTAGGGGTTGGGTGATTCTTGAGATGGTTGGGCTGTTGTGGCGGTGATGCTGGCGGTGTGGCTGATGATTAGGGCCAGGGCGTATCCGAGGAGTTGGCGGTTCAACATATAACGAAGTTACGGAATGGGGATGAGATGGTGGGGTTAGAAAACAAAAAAGGCCACCGCGAGGTGGCCTTTTTTGTTCTATGCAATGAGGGTCTTAGTAGCTCAATTTGAAGTCTACGCGACGGTTTTTCGCTTTTCCTGCGGAGGTAGCGTTGTCGGCGATGGGCATTTCTTGTCCGTATCCTACGGCAGTCATGCGGGCTTCTGCAACACCGCCGGCGGCCAAGTAGCGTCTTACCGCGTTGGCACGATCTTGGCTCAACGTTTTGTTGGCTTCGGGGGTTCCGTTGTTGTCGGTGTGTCCTTGAATTTCCACGCTAGCACCTGGGTAGGTATTCAACAAGGTGGCCAAGTCATCCAAGCTCTTGAAAGAATTTGCGGTAATCACGGCTTTGCCGTTTTCGAAGTTGATGCCTTTGGCGGCCAAAGCGATTTTCTGAACCACTTCTTTCTTAATTTCTGGACAACCTTTGCTTGCAACGGTACCTGCTACATCGGGACATTTATCCACGTTGTTGTATACGCCATCACCATCAGAATCAGGGCAACCTTCACCTGCAATCGCACCGGCGACATTAGGACATTTGTCTTGGCGATCTTCAACACCGTCACCATCAGAATCAGGGCAACCACCGAAGGCGGGTAAACCGGCAACTGTAGGACAACCATCCTCTTTGTCAGAGACACCGTCGCCATCCGTATCGGGGCATCCGTTGAATTTGGCAATACCTGCGATGGTAGGACAAGCATCTACTTTATCTTGGATACCATCGGCATCAGAATCAGGGCAACCACCGAATTCGGCAGGACCTGCAACATCTGGACACTTATCATCGGCATCGAGGATACCATCTTTGTCGGTGTCGGCAGGACATCCTACACTGTCCACATAACGGCGGTATTTAGGCTCGGTGTTTTTACACAAATCGTATTTGTCTGGAATGCCATCTTCGTCTTTGTCTTTTGGCGCTTTTGGTGAAGCACCGTAGCCTTCGCCCACTGCGAATGTAACAGCGAACGAATGGAGAGCGTACATGTCGTTTGTGCGCCACAATTGATGCTTATAGATGTTGTGAACCGGATCTGGGTAAGATTGGGTAGCACCATCCCAAATATCGGACATGGTGTAGGTTCCAGTGAAGCTGTAACGCAAACCAATTCTTTCGGAAATGTAAAAGTTGATACCAAAAGCACCTTGCAGGGCTGCATTCAACTCGGTGATGGCAGGCTTTTTTGTTAGGTCGTAATAGTATTCATCTTGCACATATGGGTGTGGGCCCCATGTGATTTTGCTGTGTGCGTAAAATCCACCAACACTGGCTTGGAAGTAGGGGGCGATTTTGGCGTCTTCAGAAAGGATGCTACCGTTGTTCAGTTTGAAACGGGCACCTACAGTGAAGTCGGCCAAGTTGGCACGGAACGACTGGTACATGTACTCTGGACGCAGGTTCCAGCCTTCCCATTTGCGTGCATATCCAACGTCTCCAGTAGATAAGTTAGCTACCAAATCCAACGAAGGATTGAGGTAGTAGCCGAAGTTGATTTGTACGGCTTGGTAATCGGGTCTACGGGCAAATCCCAAAGACGAACCAAGGTCGCCCAAATATTCGTGAATACCGCCACCTATTTCAAGGGAGTGGGATCCGGGCGATTGGGCTTGTGCGGGCACCGAGCACAGGGTTGCTAGGGCTGCAAAAACGGTTGATTTGAAGTAGTTTTTTTGCATAGATTTTCTGTTAGAACAGGGTTATAATAGTTGACAAATATAGGAAATGAGGGTTTAAAAAAAAGTTTTTTCACAAATTTTGCCCATTTTTTGTTCGCATTCTGACGATGGCTCAAAAAATTTTGCGTCGTGTTTTAGTTAAACACCATCACGGCATTTCCGCTGCGTTGAATTTGGTAGCGGGCGAGGCGACCGCGGGCTTCGCCTTGGAGTGGGAAACCTGAGTAGGTATATTTGGAGCTACAGCAGGGTTGAAAGCCCGTGCTGGTGGGGGTTCCGCATTGCAATTGTATGTTCACGGAATCGGTCCAAATGCGAGAGCAATTATCGAGGGGTTGAAACGCACATCCCCGTTCAAAGGCATACCAACTGTCGTCGTAGTCGTGGATGACGAGCACACCTTTGACGCCACCTTCGAAATAGGCATGGGAGCCGGGGTTGGCGAGTTGCATGTAGGCGGGCAGGTTGAGGTCGATGTTGAGGTTTACCGGACCGGTGGGAATTTTTTCTGTGACTTGGCTATTCCCATCGCAGCTTTGAAGGGAAAGCAGGGCGGGCAGCAGCAGGGCAAAACCGAGGGCGAACCACCGAATGCCTTTATTGGGGGTAATTGGGTTGGCGGAATTCATGGTGGTTTTGCTGTTTGCGAGCAGGGTCATGATCAATCGTATTTGTAAAAGCCTTGCTTGGTTTTTTTGCCGTGGTGGCCGGCATCTACTTTTTGTTGTTGGATGCGGCTGGGGCGGAATTTGGCATCGTAGTGAAACTGTTGGAACATGGAGCTGGTGACGCTAAAATTGGTATCGATACCGATGAGATCCATGAGTTTAAACGGCCCCATTTTGAAGCCGCTGCTTTCGAGCAGGCGGTCGATGGCTTCGAGGGAGGCAGTATTTTCTTCGAGGGCTTTGAGGCTTTCTACGTAATAATGTCGGGCCACGCGATTGACGATAAATCCGGGGGCGTCGGCAGCGTAGACGGTGGTTTTTCCGAGTGACTGCGACCAGTTGAAGGCTTTTTCTGCCACGGCGGGGTTGGTGGCCACTCCTTTGATGACTTCCACCAATTTCATGATGTGGGCGGGGTTGAAGAAGTGCACGCCAACAACTCTGTCGGGGTGGTTGAGGCCAGCCGCGATTTGGGTGATGGGAATGCTGGAGGTATTGGTGGCGAAGATGGTTTCTGGGGTGTTGATGGTTTCTAGGAAGCCAAAGAGTTCGCGTTTGATGGGCAGTTGTTCGAGGACGGCTTCGATGATGAAATCGGCCACCAGGGTACGGCGGTCGGGGGTAATGCTGAGGAGCGACAGGGCTGCTGCGGCTTTGTCGGTGGTGGTTTTGCCTCTGGTAACGGCGATATCGAGTTGGTTTTGGATGTAGGCCTGTCCTTTTTCAAGGGCGGCGGGATGCACATCGAACAGAACGGTAGGGTATCCGGATTGGATGCTACACAGGGCGATGCCTGATCCCATCACACCGGCGCCAATGACTGCCACTTTCATCATACTTTCAAAGTTAGGGAAAGCGGTTGGAAGTTAGCGACCTTTCAACCAGCTTTGGGGATTTTGTTTTTCTTGTCCGTGCCAGATTTGGAATTGTAACACGGCTTTATCGTCGTCATCGGTCATAACTTTTCCAATGTGTTGATTCATGCGGATCACTTGTCCCTTTTCCACCAGCACCACAGAAAGGTGAGAATATACGGTGAAGAAATCGCCATGGTTTACCAGCACGGCTTGACCTTGTCCGGGTATGTTGAGGATGGCGCTCACGGTGCCTTCGAAGACGGCGCTGGCAAGTGCTCCGCGGGGTGAGGTGATATCTACGCCATTATTGACGGTTGTGATTCCTTCTAGGTCGGGGTGTTCATGCACGCCGAAGGTTTGGGAGATGAAGCCGCGTTCTACAGGCCAGGGCAGGTTGCCTTTGTTTTTGGAGAAGGCGCCACCGATGGCTCGGGCCTGGGGCGATAGGAGATTTTCTTTGCCGGCGCTGCTGCTACCGCCTCCGCTGCTGGCTTTGCTGGCGCTGCTAACGGCGCGGGCTTTGCGTTTGCGTTCGGCCTCGATTTCTTTGGCGATCAACCGACTGATTTCGTTGTTGAGTCGGGCAATGGCTTTTTCATTGTCGCGGATGCGATCGCGCAGTTCTTCTTCTTTGCCCGATAGTTCTTTGACTAGGGTTTGTTTGGCTTGTTTATCGGTCTCTAGTTCTTTGGATTCCTTTTCATTTTCGCCCATGAGCACGGATTTCTCTTGCTTTACCCCTTCCAGTTGGTTGATGGTTTTTCCGAGCGATTGGGCTTGGGCTGTGATGGCGGTAATTTGATGTCGGCGATATCCCGAAATTTTTCTCAGGTATTTCCATCGGCGCATGGCTTGGGAGATGGATTTTGAGGAGAAAACGAAGGCGATTTCACGTCCGCTTTTGCGGGTTTTATAAGCTTTGATGATGGTTTTCTTTAACTTTAGCTGTTGGGCTGCATGCTCTCTGGTGAGACTGTCGAGAAATTTTTGTTTTTGTGTGAGTTCATAATTCACCGAACGAATTTCCATTCCCAGGTTTTTGATGACCACCTGTCGCTGTTGGATGATTTGGTTGAGCGAATTGAGTTTATCGAGGGTGACCGACTTTTCTTTTTGGGTGGATGTCAGGGCCTTTTTTTGCTCGGCGATGACCCGTTGCATTTTTTTGCGTTTGGCTTCGAGTTGTTTGCGTGATTGGGCCTGTGTTGTGTTTGGCAACAGGGAGGTAATCAGCAGCAATATGAGGGCCAGGATGCGCAAGGGTTATTTTGGGAGGGTTTGTTTTTTGTAGGAACTATCGATTTTGAACGGATACGAAGGTATTGCATCGTATCGGGCCGTTGTTAACGTCAAATCGACTTGTGCACTTTGTTGTGCACTGGTGGTATTTATTTTAAGCGCCATGGGGAGGGCGGTGATGTCTCCGTTGGATTCTTTGGACACGTTGAGCCACTTATAGTGTTCTACTGTTGCTTCATTCTTTTGGTTTATGCGACTGCTGATTTCGGTGAGGCGCAGTTGTGAGAATACAGAGGTCTGAGTAGACGCTGTGTCAAAATAAGATTTGATTACCAAGGGATTGGTTTGGGTTGTGTAGCAAAGCAGATTGTGTGATACTAAAAAATTGTAAACAGAATTGGGTGGTGTTTCGCGGCTGCAGGTATCAACTAAGGGCTGTCCTACAAACAGATTTTGGATTTGTTTGATGCCGAGGGGGATGGGTGCTATTTTCAGGGCGTCTGACACGGGGATTTCGAAATAAACTTTTTCTGGATTGAGGTTGGGGATTTCGTTGATGGCAATTTTGATGGTGTCTTTGTGGATGATGCCTTTGGCCACGGGAATTTGGACACCCACATTGGCGCTGAGGCTAAACCAGACGATGGAATCGCGTTTCATGCGGATGCTAAGGACCAAGGGTGGGACGTCTTTATCATTTAAGTCAACATCGTACCGCCCGGTGAAATAGGTCCAGTGATTGTCTTGCGGCAGGCGGTTGTCCGTCAGCGGCAATTTTGTATTGGTTTGGGCCTGTGCGAGAGTATGGGTGCCTATTAGGGCGAGGAGGGTGAAAAGGGGCTTCATGGGCTTGTGGGGTGGGGATTATTTCTGTGAAGGAGGGGTTTTCAAATCCTGTGCCATTTGTTTCCAAAGGGTTAGGTATTGGACGGATTTGGCTTGATCGGCGATGGAAATGGCGAAGGGGAGGTCGTTGGGAGAGAGTCCTTCTTGCTGATTGAGTTGGATCCAGAGATTCAATGCGGTTTCGGTTTCGGGCAGTTTGGGGTTGCCGAAGTTGGGGTGTTGTTGGGCGCGGTGCGAGGCGATACGCGCTTGGATTCTCAGGTATTGGTTAAGCACGAACGGGTCGGTTTCCACTTGGCTGTTGGCGGTTTCGGCATCGGCGAGTTCCCATTGGTTGTTGTGGGCGTAGGCAAAGGCGTTGACCAGGTTGTGGGCGGAGAACACGGGGGCTACGGATTCGAGGGAATCGGCCCAGATATGGGCTTCTTGGAAGCGGTTCGTTTCGAAGCTGAGGGCTAGGAATTTTCGGTATTTGTTGGGGGTTGAAAGGGCGTTGGGTTTGCTGTTGGGGGCAGATTGGTTGGTGCTTTTGTTGGGGTTATTTCTGTTGGTATTGAGTTGTTGAATTTGCAGTTGGTCGTTGGCGAGCTGTCGGAACTGGGCCAATTTTTCGGTATTGCCGAGGTGTTTTTCCCAAGTATCGCAGAAAGTGCGCAATTGTTGGGCTTGTTGGGTGCTGTTGGGGCCTTTGAGGGTTTGCGACAGGGCGATGGCGGCAAAGTGATGAAAGGTAAAGGAATGGGGGTCGAGGGTGCAGAGCGTTTGGAAGGTGCTGGCGGCTTTGAGGGGTTGGTTGTGGTTGTATTCGAGGTTGGCTTTGAGGAAGAGCAGATCGATGTTGTTGGGCTGCAGGGAGAGTCCGGTTTCGAGGTAGTGGAGGGCTTGGATGATATCGGGGGAATGGGTTTGGGCGCTGTTGTTTTTGGTGATGAAGGTATATTCTGCGGCGTGGAGTTGCGACAGGCGGAAGTAGGCGCCGAGGAGGAAGGGTTTGGTGGTGGGCGCGGAAAAGCTATCGATCAGTTGCTGAAAGGCTTGCTGGGCTTCGTGGAAGTTTTCGGCTTGGTATTGGGCTTCGGCGGAGTAGTAGGCCAGTTTGATGTTGGCAGGGGCATAGATTTCTTGGCTCGCAGACTGGGCGCGGGCGGGGGATGCGGGGGTTATCGCACCAAAAAGGGCAAAGAAAATGAATAGGTAGGGTCTAATTACTCTGGCAATCAACCGATGCTGCTGAAATCGCCAAGACTGTATTCTTGGCTGGGGGTGCGGTTGCCTTTCACCGCAACGTGGTTGCCGATGAGGGAGTCGTGGCAGTTGAAATGGCTGAGTGAACATTGCCCTTGTACGATGGTGTTGCTGATGGTGCAGTTTTCCACGGACGAATTGTTGCCGATGGAGGTATGCGGACCGATCACGCAGTTTTTCAAAGATACATTTTCACCGATGAAACAGGGCTCATGGATGGTAACACTTTCATCGAAACGGGCGGCGACTCCGGCGAATTCGGGGGCTTTGTTTACCAGCATGCGTTGGTTGGTGTACACCGTGGCGGCGTAATTGCCACAGTCGAGCCATTCATCCACGGCACCGGGGACAAACTGCATGCCTTTGGATTTCATGTTTTCCATGGCGTTGGTGAGTTGGTACTCGCCTTTTTCACGGATATTGTTGTCGATCAGATACTGAATCTCGGCCTCCAAGGTCTCCCCACTTTTGAAGTAGTAGATGCCGATGATGGCCAGGTCGGACACAAATTCTTGGGGTTTTTCGATGAAGTCGGTGATGATGTTGTCTTGGTTGTATTTCACCACACCAAACGAGCTGGGGTTGGCTACTTTGTGGACCCAGATTACCCCATCTTTGGTTTTGTCGAGGTTGAATTTTGTACGGAACAGTGTATCTGCAAAAGCCACGATGACATCGCCTTTGAGGCATTCGCGTGCGCAGAGGATGGCATGGCCGGTTCCTTCGGCTACATCTTGGTAGAAAATTTTCCCTTTGGCTCCCACGCTTTCGGCGATTTGAAGGAGTTCGGCTTCTACGGCATCGCCAAATCTACCTACCACGAAACCAATTTCATCGATGGATTCACCGCAAACGGCGGCGATGTCGGTGATGAGCCAATGCACGATGGATTTTCCAGCGACTTTGATGAGGGGTTTGGGGGTGGTAAGTGTATGAGGGCGCATGCGTTTGCCCATGCCGGCCATTGGGATGATGAGTTTCATGAGGGGAAAGGGGTACTTTTTAAATCGTTAAAAATTGGTGCAAAGGTAAGGATTCGGAATGAATTGGGTGTTAGGGCTGTGTTACCCCGGTGCTACCGTACCCGCCATCGCCGCGTTGGGTGTTGGAGAGGGTATGGGTTTCGTTCCATTGCAAGGTGGCGTGTTGGGCGATGACCATTTGGGCGATGCGTTCTCCATTTTGGATGGTGAAGGGGGCTTGACCGTGGTTGATGAGCAGCACTTTGATTTCACCGCGGTAGTCGGCATCGATGGTGCCGGGGCTATTGAGGACGGTGATGCCGTGTTTGAGGGCGAGGCCGCTGCGCGGCCTCACTTGCGCTTCATACCCTTCGGGCAGTTCAATGAACAATCCAGTGGGAACCAGAATCCGGGCTTGGGGCTCTAAAACCAGGGGCTCTGTGAGGTTGGCATGGAGGTCCATCCCGGCACTTAGGGCCGTTTGGTATTTGGGTAAGGGGTGTTGAGATTGGTTGATGATGTTAACGGCTAGCATGTCGTTTTTTCAAAAAGGTTTCTATCAAATAAATCATCGCCCCATAAATCATCGGCAAGATAAAATAGCTGTATTGGGGCAGTTCGGGGCAGTATTGGGGCAGGAAGGTGACGGGCAAAATGGCCACGGAAAGGACGAACAAAAGCAATCCCACTTGGTAAGGAATGGGGTAGTTTTTTTGTCCGAAAGCATACCCCAGCACCACCAAGGTGGCATAGGCGGCGAGGGTGGTGTAGGCCGAGGCCACAAATCCGTATTGGGGGATGAACAAATAGTTGCCGATGAGGGTAACCACGGCTCCGGCGGCGGCGATGAGGCCACCCATTTTGGTTTGTCCCGACAGTTTATACCAAATGCTGAGGTTGTAGTACAATCCCAGGCACACGTTGGCACACAGCAGCACGGGGATGATCGAAAGTCCGCGTGCGTTGTTGTAATAAATGGGTTTTTGCATGAGCAGCGGGGCGATCCAGGGCATGAAAACCATGGTGAATAGGTAAATCCCGCCGGTGGCATAGACGAACATGCGCATCACGTAGGCGTATGTTTCTTTGGCATCGGCATCGCTGCTTTTGCTGAAGAAGAAGGGTTCTGCGGCGAATCGGAAGGCCTGAACGAAGAGGGTGAGGACCAGGCTGAGTTTGTAGAAGGCCGAGTACATGCCTGTTTCGGCGTCGGCGATGTTGGCTGGCAAGAGGTTTTTGAGCAGCAGTCGGTCTATGGTTTCGTTGATCATCCCGGCGAGTCCAACGATGATGAGGGGGAGCGAGTATTGGAGCATCCGCTGTACCAGGGATACATCAAAGCCTTCTTTGAGTTGGGTGAAGGTGCTCGACAGCAGGGGCAGGGTGATGAGGGAGGCCAACAAGTTGCTGAGGAAGATGTTGGCGATCATGTTGTGGGGGTTGGCTTGGGTTTGTCCCCAAGTGGCGATGGACTGCCAGGTATCGCTTGGAAAGAGGTCGTGCGACAGGTGGAGTCCGAAGAAGGTATCGCGATGGTTTAGGACAAAGTCGCCGAAGGTGGGCGCTACAACGAGCAGTAAGAGGTTGGCGGCGATGTTGATGCCGATGTTGGAGAGTTTGATCCAGGCGAAGGACCAAGGTTTTTCTTGCTGACGCAACCAGGCAAATCCGAGCGCGGCGATGGCATCGGCGGCGAGGATGTATACGAGGTATTCGATGAGTTCGGGGTATTGGGGGTATCCCATCCAGTCCATGATTTGCGGTCCCATCCAACAGGCGGTGAGGACGGCGGCGCAGCCGGTGAGTATGAGGGTATAGGTTGCCGAGGAGAGGACTTTGGCGGGTTTTTGGGTTTGTTTGGAGAAGTGGAAGAAGGCGGTTTCAAGTCCGAGTGCAAAGACGATGGCCAGGAAACTTGCGTAGGTAAACATGACGCTCACCACACCGTATTCGGCTGGGGAGAGTTTGATCAGATACAGGGGTACGAGCAAATAATTGATCAACCGACCCACCATGGTGCTGAGTCCGTAGACGGCGGTTTGCGAGGCCAATTTTTTGAGAACGCTCATGGTGCGAATATAGGGAGTTTGGGTGGGGGTTGGCTCAGGGGGTTGTTGCCTGAAATTGTTGAAATTGTTGGAAGTAGTCGGGGGCGAGCGGACCCAAATTGAACAGCAGGTCGATGGTGCTGAGGGGCGAGCGGAAGCCAAATTTGGTATCGAACACTTGGGGGTAGTTGGGCAGGGTGAGGGCTTGGTATTGTTGGTAGTATGGGGTTAGCAGTTGCTGTGCGATGATTGATTTTTCTGCTCCGGGGGCGGGTGAGTATTGGGGTTGTTGGTTGATTTTTAGGTTGGTAAAAAGCACTTGGTTGCAGCCTTCGATAAGGTCTTGCATGGTGGTGGGTTTTTCGTTGAACACGGCCCAAAATCGATAATCGTAATATTCGAAGAAGGGCGATTTGCCGTAGGCGGTTTGCCAGGCTTGTTTATGGTCTTTGATCCAGTTTTGGTTGTAGTTGATGCGCACGTGGGGGAGGGGGATGTTGCGGTCATCGTGGTGCACGGGCACCGAAAGTGGTTGGATGTTATTGGGTCCACCGATGGCATAACGATTGTGTCCGTTCTGTTTTTGGAAGGGCACATTTTGAAGGATGGAAAATTGCGACTGCTGTAGGCCGATGACAAACCATCGCACATCGGGGAGGAGGGTATAGGGCAGGTACATCAGGGGTAGAAGGGGAGGACGGGCAGGGTATCGGGACAGGCGACGAGGAGTTCTTTGAGCGATTTGCGGTGTTGGGGATGTCGGTAGTTGGGGGCGATGTCGGCCAGGGGCTGCAGCACAAACCTTCGGTTTTGCATGTATGGGTGGGGGATTTGCAGGGATTCTTTGTCGATTATTGAATCGTTATATAGTAATATGTCTATATCAATCGTTCTAGGTCCCCACGGGATATCGCGCCTACGACCGAGTTGTTTTTCGATGTATAAACATTTGTTTAGCAGCATTTTGGGTGTGAAGGGTGTTTTGACGATGATGGCTTGGTTGAGGAAATCGGGTTGATCGGTATGGCCCCAGGCGGCGGTTTGGTAGAGGGCGGAGACTTTGACAATTTCACCCACTTGTTGGGCGATGAGCATTTGGGCTTTGCCGATGTTTTGCAATCGGTTTCCCATGTTGCCCCCAAGTCCGAGCGCTACCCAATTTTCGACGTACATGATGTCTGCGAAGATAAATACACCATGGCGAAGGTAGAGAACCCCTATTTTTGTGCTTCTATGAAATCGATTTTTTCTTTGTTAATGGTTGTCCTGTGTGCATTTAGCGTGCAGGCCCAAGACGTTGTTGTGGGTTTGAATACGGCCACCACGGCGCAGTGGGAGGTCATCAGTTATGGCAATGACCCGTTGAAGGTGAGGCAATACACGTTTGCCAATGGGTTAACGCTGATCACATCGACACAGAAAAAATCGCCCCGCATTTACACCATGGTGGCGGTGAGAACGGGATCGAAGAACGACCCAGCGGACCACACGGGTTTGGCGCATTACTTGGAGCACATGTTGTTCAAGGGAACGGACAAATACGGCAGTTTGGACTGGGCCAAGGAGGCGCCGTTGTTAAAGCAAATCGACCAATTGTATGAAAAGTATAACCACAGCACAGTTCCTATCGCACGGAAATCGATTTACCGGGCCATTGATAGTGTGAGTCAGTTGGCGGCGAAGTTTGCGATTGCCAATGAATACGACAAAATGTGTCAGGCCATGGGCGCTCAGGGCACGAATGCGTTTACCAGCAACGATGAAACGGTGTACATCAACGACATCCCATCGAACATGGTGAACAAGTGGATTGCTTTGGAGGCAGAGCGGTTCCGCAACCCTGTTCTGCGATTGTTTCACACGGAGTTGGAAGCGGTGTATGAGGAGAAAAACATTTCGTTGGATCGGGTGGGCGACAAAGTCTATGAGGTGATGATGGCGGATTTGTTCAAGAAGCACAATTATGGTTTGCAGACGACCATCGGAACGGTGGAGCATTTGAAGAACCCCAGTTTGGAGGCCATTCGCAATTATTATAACGACTATTACGTGCCCAACAACATGGCGATCATCATGAGTGGTGATTTTGATCCGGATGCGGTGGCGCAGCAGGTATACGAGCAGTTTGGGTCTATGCAGCGCAAGGACGTTTACAACTATGTTTTTGAGTTGGAGACGCCGGTGAACCAGGAGCGTACGTACGAGTTGGTGGATCCTGAGGCGGAGTATGTGAATGTAGGTTTTCGCATTCCGAATGCGGGCACGGAGGAATCACGGGCCGCGAAGTTGATCGATTTGTTGCTGAGCAATTCCAAGGCGGGATTGATTGACGTGAATTTGGTGTTGAAGCAAAAGGTTTTATCGGCCTACAGCGGCGTGGAGCAACTGTCTGACTACGGCATTTTTTATCTTCAGGGATCGCCCAAGGAGGGACAAACGTTGGAGGAGGTAAAGGAATTGTTGCTGGGTGAGTTGGAGAAGATTCGCAAGGGCGAGTTTGATGCCAATTTGTTGAAGGCCATCATATTGAATAAGGAAATTGAGAAAATCAAGGCGTTTGACGAGAATGAAAGTCGTTGTTTCTTGCTGAAAGACGCGTTCATTCAGGGGTTGGATTATCGCGATAAGTTCAATGAAATCGCCATGATGAAGGAGATGTCGAAGGACTATTTGGTGGATTTTGCCAATGTATTTTTGAACATGGACCGTGTGGTGGTTTACAAGCGCAAGGGGGAGAAGCCGGTATCGGAAAAAATTGAGAAACCTGCCATTCATCCGGTGGAGTTGAATCGAGACAAGCAGAGTGCGTTTGTGAAGAATTGGTTGGCGTTGCCATCGGAAAAAATCAATCCTGAGGTGGTGGATTTGAAAGCGGCCATACAGCAGGAGTACGTAGGTCCAGCGGTGATGCGTTATGTGAAAAACACCGACAATCGCTTGTTTAATTTGTCGTACCGCTACGACTACGGCACTTGGCACAACAAGGCGTTGGAGTTGTTGCAGGGTTACATTTCTTATGTTGGAACGGACGGGTACACTGCGGCGGAGATCAGTCAGGCGTTTTATCGTTGGGGCTGTAGTTTTGGCGCCACTGCGGGAACTGAGCATTTTGTGTTTGGGGTTGAAGGTCCGGAAGAAAACTTCGATTCTGCGGTTTGGCTGTTCGACCGGCTGATGAACAATCCGAAGGTGGATGAGGTGGTTTTTGCATCGATGGTGGCGGATATTATTAAGTCTCGGGAGGATGCGAAATCAAATCCATCGGCCATTCGCAGTGCTTTGATGTCGTATGCGATGTACGGAGCCAACAATCCATCGAAGTGGGTGTTGAGCAATGCGGAGTTACAGAAAATGAAAGCGGAGGATGTGGTGAAATTGATGAAGGGGATTAAGAACATCAAGCATACTATGGATTACTACGGGGCTCGGGATAGGGCGGGTGTGACAGCATCGTTGCGGTTGTATCACCAATTGCCGGCAGATCAAACGAAGCATGAATTGGCGTTTCAGCTAGATAAATCGAAGTCGGTGAGTCAATTGTTTGCAGAAAAGGAAGTAACGCAGCCGGTGGTATATTTCACCCATTACGATCAGGTGCAGGCGAGTATCAACTGGTATTCCAGGGGATCGGTGTTGAGCGAGGCGGAGTCGCCATTGGTATCGGCGTTCAACCAATATTTTGGGGGTGATATGAGCAGTGTGGTTTTCCAGAACATCCGGGAGGCGAAGGCGTTGGCGTACAGTACTTATGCGGTTTACCGTGCGGCCGGTTATAAGGGGAAATACAATTCCATGGTCGGATTTGTGGGTACGCAGGCCGATAAATTTCACGATGCGGTTGGGGCGATGAATGAATTGTTGACCACGTTGCCGCAGAATGCGGAGGTGTTTGAGTTGGCGAAGAAGAGTTTGGCGAACCAGGTAGAGACGAATCGGTTGGAGCGTTCGCGCTATATTTCATCGTTGGATGCGAATATGGATCGCGGGTTTTCAACGGTGGTACCGAATCTGGAGAACTACAAGAAGTTATCGACTTTGGGTATGGTTGACATCGCCAATTTCCACAAGGAAAGGGTGAGTGGCAAGCCGTATTCGTTGGTGGTTGTGGCTGACAGAAACCGGGTGAAGAAGGAGGATTTGTCGCGCTACGGCAAGGTAGTAGAGCTAAAGATTGAGGATTTGTTCGGGTATTAATCGATGGCCAATTCGTGGTTTTTTAGCCCGAATTCATCGTATAGTTTTTGCAGACAATCGGCGGTGAAATGGGCTTTCATTGCCTCTAAATGTCTGGTATGGTGCATGTCTGTGCACGCAAAATCATTATTTTGTGAAAAGTGAGATCCGTTAAGTATCTGTGAATTTCGCCGAATAAATTTGGCTATTTGCGATTTTCGCCACATCTTTACCCATAATTTTGTTGAAATTTCACGAAAAATTAAACAAAATGATGAAGAGCAAACAATTGACAGGACTGATTTTGGCTGGCTTAACGGGACTTACAATGTTGGGCATGGTGGCCTGTGATGGCGACAATCCCATCGGGGGTGTTGCGTTGAAAACGCCCAATTTGGCGAACGCGTCATCGTTTGATTACGAGTATGTTACGATGGTTAACGGCACTTCATTGAGCGTGAAGAATATGATTTTGGGCAGGTCGTTCAAGTTCACCAATGGATTTCCGGGCACAACGGGTAATATAGACACGGACATGCAGGAAGCGGCGATGACGTTTAGCAATGCCAGTGCGAAATTGGGTCGCGTTTTGTTTTACGACAAGCGCATGAGTTTGAACAACGCGGTTTCTTGTGGCAGTTGTCATCACCAGTCGTTGGGTTTCAGCGACCGCATGCCTGTGAGTGTAGGTTTCGGTGGCAAGGTTACGCGCAGAAACAGCATGAGCATCAATAACCCTGTAAGCTTTAATAATTTGTTTTGGGATTCACGAGCACAGTCGCCCATGGATTTGAGTTTACGTCCGGTATTCGACCACATCGAGATGGGTATGGAGTCTGACGAGATGTTGGAGAAGAAGTTGGCGGCCACGGATTTTTACGGTCCGTTGTTTCAGGAGGCTTTTGGATCTACGGAGATCACCCGCAGGAAGGTTTCTTTGGCGATGACTCATTTTGTTTCATCGATGGTAACGATGAATTCCAAGAACGACAAGGTGAATGAGGGATTGGCGCAGTTCACGATGATGGAGAAGATGGGTCACGACTTGTTTTTCTCTGAGAGAGCGTCATGTTTTAAGTGTCACAGCGGCAGCAATTTCAGTGCACCTGACGATCCAGGTGGGGCTTATGGTGCGCCCACGGTTGCGGGTACTGCCAATGTTGGATTGGATAAAACGTATGCCGACAATGGAAAGGGGAATGGTAATTTCCGTATTCCAAGTTTGCGCAACATTGAGCTGAGTGCGCCATACATGCACGACGGTCGTTTTGGTACTTTGGAAAGTGTGATCGATCATTACAGTAGGGGCATACAGGCTCATCCTCATTTGGATGCCAATTTGAAGGATGACCGTGGCAATCCGAAGCGGATGAATTTCACGGCGGAAGAGAAGGATGCGTTGATTGCGTTTTTGCGCACATTGACGGATGTTTCTTTCATTAGCAATCCGAAGTATTCAGATCCGTTTGCCAATTAATTAGCGGGGGAGGTTATCCTTTTGGGGATAATGCCTTCTTTTGCAGGTAGATGATTACAGACAATTCCATTACGGTATTGATACCTTCTGGTGCAGGTGCACCCGGATTTGCGGGTATTTGTCGGTGTTTGCGCGAGGAATCTGCTTGGCGGATTGTGGCGGGCGATGTGAATGCGCATGCTTATGGCCGTCAGCTGTGTGATGTTTTTTTGGTGGTACCACCGAGCAGTGATGAGGGGGCTTATTTGGAGGTGGTGTTGGGGGCTTGTGTTGCGCATGCTGTGGATGTGGTGTTACCGATTACCACGAGGGAGTTGGATGTATTGTCGAGGGGCAGGTCGCAATTTGAGGCATTGGGGGTTACATTGATATTGAGCGGTGCCGAATCTATCGGCATTGCGAATGACAAGGGGTTATCGGCACGGCAGGCCCAAGCATTGGGGTTGCCGGTGCCGGCTTTTGAGGTGTGCGGGGATTGGCTTTCGTTTGAGCGCGCGGTGATTTCGTTGCAGGAACAGGGACTTGGGGTTTGTTTCAAGCCGGTTCGGGGCAATGGGAGTCGGGGTTTTGGGATTGTGGTAGAATCGGTGGAGTTGGGTGTTTTTTTATCGCGCAAGGCGGGGGTAGAGCCGATGACCTTGGACGAGTGGCGGAGGCGTTTACCGGAGCGTTTTGAAATTCCGATGATGGTTTGTGGGTATATGGAGGGACAGGAATATTCGGTAGACATGTTGTGTGCGGGGGGGAAGACGTTGTTTTGTGTGCCGAGAACGCGCGACAAAATGATTGGTGGGATTAGTGTGGCGGGCAAGTTGGACCGCAATTTTGGGTTGATTGCATTTTGCATTCGGTTGGCGCAGGCGTTGGAGCTTGAAGGTCCGATCGGGATGCAGTGGAAGGAGGATGCTGCGGGGGTACCGCATTTGATAGAGATCAATCCTCGGTTGCAGGGCACCACATCGGTGTTGTTGTTGGCAGGGTTGAACATGCCGGTGGTTGCGGTGCGACAGGCGTTGGGGCTGCCTTTGGAGGCGAGCACGGCGGACATTGATTGGGGCAAGCGGTTTGTGCGGTTTTGGGACGAGCGATTGTTGGATTAAAATTGTGCTTGGGTAGTTTTGTGAATCTGAGTATCTTCGCAACATCATGAATACTCAAAAGCGTAACACCAAAGGCTACTGGGCGCTCACTGTGATCAGTGGCTTGGCACTTACTTACCTTACGATTTTTCAACCTGAGGCTTTTTGGCTGGGTTTGCCTACTTTTTTTGGTGGGATTGCCATGGCCATGGATTGGGTTTAATCTTGGCTTTCATAACTTTTATTGTATCATGGGGTAAAACTGCCCCATAAATTCATTTATTTGCATACGATGGCAAATCAAAATTGGTTCGATTTCGAAAAAGACATAGTAGAGCTGATGGATCAGCTTGAAAAAGCCAAGGAAACCCACGAGATGGGTAAATTGGACATGACAGATATGATGGCCACCTTGGAGAACAAGATTGAGGAGGCCAAGCAGACGGTTTACGGCAATTTATCGGGATGGCAGAAGGTTCAAATTAGCCGACATCCGGAGCGTCCGTACACTTTGGATTACATCGAAAACATCGCTACAGATTTCATCGAGTTGCATGGTGACAGGCAGGTGAAGGATGACAAGGCGATTGTGGGTGGATTTGCGAACATTGAGGGTAAGCCATTCATGATCATTGGGCAGCAGAAGGGCAGAAACACCAAACAGCGTCAGTTGCGCAATTTCGGTATGCCGAACCCAGAGGGGTATCGCAAGGCGTTGCGTTTGATGAAGTTGGCGGAGAAGTTCAATGTGCCGATTCTCACTTTGATTGATACGCCGGGTGCATCACCGGGTTTGGAGGCTGAGGAGAGGGGACAGGGCGAGGCCATTGCCAGAAACTTGTTGGAGATGAGTGTGTTGAAAGTTCCGGTTATCTGTGTGGTGATTGGAGAGGGTGCCAGCGGCGGTGCTTTGGGCATCGGTGTGGGTGACAGGGTTTTGATGATGGAGTACACTTGGTACAGTGTGATTAGTCCGGAAAGTTGTTCAAGTATTTTGTGGCGCACTTGGGAGATGAAGGAGCGTGCGGCGGAGGCATTGAAGTTGTCGGCCACGGATATGTTACAAAACAAATTGGTAGACGGAATTGTATCGGAGCCATTGGGTGGTGCGCATCATGATCCACAGGCGGCCTATGACTCATTGAAGGCGGCGGTATTGCAGAGTTTGGGTGAGTTGGAGGGCATGGATCCGGAGGACAGAATTCAGGAGCGCATCGCAAAATTCTCTGCCATGGGAGTGGTTGTTGACGCGTAAACAAAGGTTTTTTCAGGGCCCATGCAAACGAGGTTGAGCATTACGCAGTTGTTTGGGATAAAATACCCCATTGTTCAGGGGGGGATGATATGGTGCAGTGGCTGGGAGTTGGCCAGTGCGGTATCGAATGCGGGCGGTTTGGGATTGATTGGCAGTGGGAGCATGTATCCCGGGGTTTTGCGCGATCACATTCGCAAGTGCAAGCAGGCCACGGACAAGCCTTTTGGGGTGAATGTGCCGTTGTTGTATCCAGACATTGAGCAGCATTTGTCGATTTTGGTTGAGGAGGGGGTAAAAATTGTCTTTACGAGCGCTGGCAATCCGGCCAAGTATACGGGTTGGTTGAAGGAGCGCGGCTGTACGGTGGTGCATGTAGTTGCCAACACAAAATTTGCGAAGAAGTCTGAGGATGCGGGGGTGGACGCGATTGTGGCGGAGGGGTTTGAGGCGGGTGGACACAACGGCAGGGAGGAAACCACCACGATGTGTTTGATTCCGTTGATTGTTGATTGTGTGTCGGTACCGGTGATTGCGGCGGGCGGCATTGGTTGTGGTCGGACGATGGCTGCGGCGATGTGTTTGGGTGCTTCGGGTGTTCAGGTAGGCAGTAGGTTTGCGGCGGCGGCGGAGAGCAGTGCGCATGCGTTGTTCAAGGAGCAGATTTTGTTGGCGGCTGAGGGTTCTACGGAGTTGACCTTGAAGGAGATCACGCCGGTGCGGTTGTTAAAGAATCCTTTTTACCAATCGGTGATGGAGGCGTATGAGCGCGGGGCTGATGTGGAAGAATTGAAATTGTTATTGGGAAGGGGCCGAGCGAAGCGAGGCATGTTTGAGGGTGATATTGTGGATGGAGAATTGGAGATAGGACAGATCAGTGCAAGGATTAATCGCATTGAAACGGCGGCTGAAATAGTGGAAGATATGGTGAGTGGCTATCGGGCCATCGCAGAGAATCGTTCATTTTTTAATGATTAACACAAATGGATGCAGAGAACAAGCCTTGGAAAGTGATTTATTGCGCGAGCAGGCAGGAAAAGAAAGTATCGGCGTATTTTTCTCAGAGGTCAATTGAGCACTATTTGCCGTTGGTTAACAAGTTAAGGGTATGGAGTGACAGGAAGAAGTGGGTAGAAATGCCACTGTTCAATGCTTATATTTTTGTTCGGCCAACTGAAATTCAGCGTGATTTGGTATTGCAGGTTCCCGGTGTTGTGAAATTTTTACGTTGTAACGGTCAAGATGCATTGGTTCCTGAAAAGGAAGTATCATTGATACAACGATTGATTGAAAAAGGATATCAGATTCAGCAGCAGGATATGTCGGTTCAATTAGAGCCTGGTGATTTGGTGCAAGTGTTGGACGGTCCTTTCAAAGGCGAGGAGGTTGAAGTCCATTATTCCGAAGATGAGGTGTATGTAATAGTTTCTGTGGAGGGTTTATCCAGTAGCTATAAGGTGAATTTACCGCGGGAAGTATTAAAATTGAAGAAGAAAAGCAAAGACAGAGACAAAGCACTATGGTAGGAAACACAATATTATTGCTATCGCCGCACACGGATGATGCGGAATTGGGCTGTGGAGCTACCATTGCCAAGTTGATCAGACAGGGAAAGAAGGTGTATTATGCCGCTTTCAGTGCTTGCGAGCAGAGTGTGATTGAGGGGTTTCCGAAGGACATTCTCATCCATGAGGTGAGGGAGGCCACTGCGGCGTTGGGCATTTTGCCAGAGAATTTGTTTTTGTATCGTTATGAGGTAAGGACGTTCAACTACCGCAGGCAGGAGATTTTGGACGATTTGATTCGGTTGCGCGAGGAATTGAAGCCCGATACGGTGATGATGCCTTGTTTGCACGACATCCATCAGGACCACAAGACCATGGCGGAGGAGGCGTTGCGGGCGTTCAAGTTTTGCAATGTGTTTTGTTATGAGTTGCCGTGGAACAATTTGAATTTTAATACAGCGTCGTTTGAGGTGGTGAGTGAGGAGGATGCGCAGGCGAAGGTGGCAGCTTTGTCGAAGTACCGCAGCCAAGCCCACCGGCCCTATGCCAACGAAGAATTTTTACGCAGTCAGTTGCGAATGCGCGGGGTTCAGGTATCGCGTAGATACGCCGAAGTTTTCGAAGTGGTACGCATGATTTCGGAATAGCGATGGGTACCACACCGGATAGCGCGGGGCGGTTGGTGCGGGGTGCAGAGCGATGGTTTTTTTACGCGGTTTTATTGGTGGTTGTTGTGGCGGCGGTGTTGCGGTTTGGGTGGATGATGTCGATTCCGTTGACTAACGACGAAACATCGGCATTGATGCGTTTGCGGGTATCGGGTTTGGGTGAGTTAATCAACGGGGTGGTCTGGAACGACGGCCATCCGATGTTGATACAAGTTTTTTTGTGGTATTGGACGAAGTGGTTTGGAACGTCGGTGTGGGTGGTGAAGTTGCCATTTTTGTTGTGTGGTTTTGGGTCGGTGGTGGTGATGATACACATTGGGATGCGGTTGGGGAGGCCATGGGCGGGTTTGTTATCGGCCGGGATGCTGGCCACACTACAATTTCCGTTGATGTACAGTGAGATTGCCCGACCGTACGCACCTGGTTTGCTGTTGTGTTTATGGTCGTTCTATTTGTGGCTACGCTGGGTGGGTTTGTGCGGTGGCGATTCTTCGCGGGTGGGGTTGTTGGCAGGTTCGATGGGATTGTTGGCGTTATCGGGGTATTTGGGGGCATCGAATCATTATTTCAATGTATTGTTTTTGGGGTTGTTGTTTTTGGTTGGGCTGGGTTGGGTACCGCGTCGGTATTGGCTGAGGTATTTGTGGCCATGGGCGTTGATGGTGGCGTTGTACGGGCATCAGATGGGGATTTTCTTTCATCATTTGTTGGTGGGAAGTCCGGGATGGTTATCGGTGCCAACGGTGGAAACGTTGGGGAAGCATGTGTTGTATTCGGTGGGATATAGTGTATGGATATGGGCTTTGTGGTTGTTGGTTGGGTTGGTGATTTTGGTTTTGAGGATGAGGGGCCCCCGCGAAGCGGAGGAGACAGACGCGGCGTTGGGCTGTGTGCCTTTTGATGTCCGTGGGTTTGTTACTGTGTTGTTTTTGTATTTGATGCCGTTGTTGATTGCCTTTTTTTATTCTGTGTATCGCGCACCGGTATTTCAGGATTCGGTGTTGTTGTTTTCCTTTCCTTTTGGTTTGTTGTTGGTGTTTTGGTGGTTAGATTCTGTGCGTTTTCCATATCGCTTGAAGGTGGCGATGTTTGTGGTTACGTTGGGGTTGAATGTATATACGTTGGCGGTGGACCGCAGGCATTTTGCTTTGTTTGGCAATCAGTCGTACGACGGGGCGGTGCGAACTTTTCAGCGTTGGGGGCTGGGTGATGGATCGGTTACGGCTGGGGGTAATGGGGTTAAGATTGGGGATTCTGCCTCGATGTGGGTATATGGGTTTGAGCCATTTTTCATGGAATTTCATGCGGATGCGTTGGGATGGGATTTGAAGGGGTTAAAATCGAGGGGTATGGATGTGCGGTATTTGCGGGAGGAGACGGACAATTACGGGTTGTTCCGGGATCGGTTGCGGTTGCTGCGGGGCGATGATTTTTTTTATGCGAACATGGTGGGCATGGATCCGATGTTGCGGGTTTGGATACAGCAGGTTTTTCCGGTGTTGGTGAAAGAACAGTATGGTCCGGGGTACCACGTGATGCATTTTTCGAAAAAGGGGGTTGGGAAGGGGCCACTGTATCGGACAGAAAAAGCAAT
>Ga0194116_10000314_pt1 | contig 91782 bp, 81 predicted proteins | sample TA2MahsurfametaG_4_FD_148617 | JGI IMG/M metagenome (GOLD analysis project Ga0194116, IMG submission 148617) | Freshwater microbial communities from Lake Tanganyika, Tanzania - TA2015008 Mahale S9 surface | ecosystem: Environmental > Aquatic > Freshwater > Lake | place: Tanzania: Lake...
CGCCGCCGACATCCAGCGGCTGGTGCTCGGCGGTGGCCAGGGCCGTTCGCGCTCCGGCAAGACCGTGCTCATCGACACGGGCGCCGTGGAGGAACTGCAGGAGGTGCTGCTCGACTGCTCGCCCGATCAGCACAATGGGCGCTACCGCATGGGGGCGGCCCAGGCGGGATTCCTGGATGCTTCGCTCCGGGAACAAGGGCACACGGTCCAGGCACCGGCGGCCTGGCGGGAACGGGTGGCCCGGCAGACGGGCGAGGCCTTGCCGGCCTGCCCCCCGCTGGGGGCGCTGGAGACGGTCCTCCGACCCTACCAGAGGCAGGGCGTGGCGTGGATCGGCTTCCTGCGCGACAACGGCTTCGGTGGCGTCCTGGCCGACGAGATGGGCCTTGGCAAGACGCTCCAGGTGCTGGCGCACCGCGCCTCCCTGCACGGGACGGCCGCCACCCGGCCCGCCCACCCCACGCTGGTCGTCTGCCCCACCTCGCTGGTCACCAACTGGGCCGCCGAAGCCGCCCGTTTCGCGCCCGACCTGCGGGTGCTGGTGATCTCCGGGCCCCAGCGGCACAAGCTCTTCGCCCGGGTGCCCGAGCACGATCTGGTTGTCACCAGCTACGCGCTGCTGCGCCGCGACATCGAGCACTACCGCGACCATGCCTTCGACACCGCGGTGCTCGACGAGGCCCAACACATCAAGAACCGCAGCACTCAGAACGCCAAGGCCGTGAAGGCCATCCCGGCCCGCCACAGACTGGTGCTGACCGGCACGCCGCTCGAGAACTCGGTGCTCGACCTGTGGAGCCTCTTCGACTTCCTCATGCCCGGATACCTGGGCGCCTCCGACGACTTCCGCGAGCGGTACGAGGTGCCCATCACCCAGCAACGTGACCAGGGATCGATGGCCCGCCTGGGCAAGCGCATCCGCCCGTTCCTGATGCGCCGCCTCAAGAAGGACGTGCTGCAAGACCTGCCCGCCAAGCTGGAGCACGTGTCCTACTGCGACCTCACGCCGGCGCAGTCCACCGTGTACGCACAGGTGCTGGCGGCGACCCGAACGCAGGTCGATTCGGCCGTCGAGGCCAATGGATTGGCCAAGAGCCGCATGGTCCTGCTCACGGCGCTGTTGCGCCTGCGCCAGATTTGCTGCGACCTGCGGCTGCTGGAGGCCGACGGAGCCCGGACCGCCGACGGGGCCGAGGCGGGCGCCCTGGAGACCAACGCCGGGAGCAACGCCGGCGCCTCGGCCTCGCCCGACGACTCGGGCAAGCTGCAGCTCTTCGGCGAACTGCTCGACCAGAGCCTCGACGGTGGGCACCGGCTGCTGGTGTTCAGCCAGTTCACCCGGATGCTCAGGCTGCTGAAGGACGAACTGAAGCGCCGCGACGTGGAGTTCTGCTATCTCGACGGTTCGACCCAGGACCGCGCCGGCGAGGTCGCCCGCTTCCAATCGCCGTCGGGGCCGCCGGTCTTCCTCATCTCGCTCAAGGCCGGTGGCGTGGGCCTCAACCTGACGCAGGCCGACACCGTGGTGCACTTCGACCCCTGGTGGAACCCGGCGGTCGAGGATCAGGCCACCGACCGCGCCCACCGCATCGGGCAGTCGCGGGTGGTCAGCAGCTACAAGCTCATCACCCGTGGCACGGTGGAGGAGAAGATCGTGGCCCTGCAGCAGCGCAAACGGGAGATCATCGCCTCGACCCTCACCGGCGAGGAGGCCTTCGCCGAATCGCTGAGCTGGGACGAGATCCGCGAACTGCTCGGGTGAGCCGCCGTGCCCCGCCCCCCGGGGCCCTTGCCATCGCGGTGTTTTCGGGATGGCGACGCGGCGGCATCCCGGCAAGGATCGGTCCATGGATCCCCGACTTCACTCCACCCAGGGACGGTCGCGTCGTCCACGCCCGGCCTGCCTCCCGACCGCATCGAAGGCCGGCGCGGCCTTCACGCTCATCGAGCTGCTGGTGGTCATCGCCATCATCGCCATCCTGGCGGGCATGCTCCTGCCGGCGCTGGCCAAGGCGAAGCTCAAGGCCAAGGAGGTCAACTGCCTGTCGCATTTCCGGCAATGGGCCATCGCCTCCAACCTCTACGCCTCGGACGACGCGCGCGGGCGGCTGCCCTTGCTCGGCGACCTCGGCAACAATCCGTGGGACGTGGCCGACGCGATGATCCCCGCCGTGCAGAACTACGGGCTCACGGTGCCCATGTTCTTCTGCCCAGTGCGGCCATCCGAGCTGACCGAGGCGCAGATGTGGCTCCAGCGCCAGCACCAGCGCACGCTCGCGAACAACGAGGACCTCCGCTTCTACTACAGCCGACGCTGGACCTTTGGCTTCGCGATCATGCAGCACAGCTGGTGGGTGCCCCGCTCCGGGCAACCCGGCTACAAGGTCATGCCGTCCACCTCGCGGGTGAACACCAACTCCCTGGTCGAGGGCTGGCCCACCCGGCTCGAGGACCCGGGTGGGGCGACCAGCCCGATCGTCACCGACACGCTCTACAAGGACGGCTTCGAGACCAACCTGCAGAAGGCCTGGGGCGGGCACCCCACGGCGAAGGCCGACTCGGGCTTCCAGATCCAGGGCGGCCGCGCCGCCTCCATCAGCCGGGCCTACGCCGACGGTCACGCCGACCTCGCCCGGGCCAGTGCCATCGTGTGGCGTCACTACGGCAACTGGACCAGCTTCTATTGAACCCCCGGCGGGCCCTCGGCCTCCGATGCGGCCCACACGTCCGGCAAACCCTCCGGCCGGTGGGATCGTTCCGCGATGCTCGCCGGGCCTTGCGCGGGCGGGACGGGGCGAAGTCCGCCCGACTCCCTGGGACAAGGGCCTGAGACCACCCCGCCGCAACCGGCGTGACCCATCACCGAGACCGGGGCAAAACCATGGCTGGCGCCGGGACGGTCGATTCGCTTTGCCGAAAAGGCCGCCGAAAAGGCCTTGACGAACCGAAGACCGCGTTCGCAGCTTGGCGTCGGAATCCGGTGACGAACCGGGTCGTCCACCAAAAGGCGGCCCACCGGGATCCAGAACGGAGAACTGACGCATGACTCCACTAGCCCTCTCCTCGTCCCCTGGGCCCGCCCACGGCAGCAGCTCCGCCTCCCGGACTCCGACCCGGAGCCTACGCGACGGCTTCACGCTCATCGAACTGCTGGTGGTCATCGCCATCATCGCCATCCTGGCGGGCATGCTCCTGCCGGCCCTGGCCAAGGCCAAGGCCAAGGGCAACGGCATCATGTGCCTCAACAACACCAAGCAGTTGATGATGTCGTGGCGGCTCTACATCGACGACCAGAACGGGAAGATTCCGCCGGCCTACTCCGACAACCCCAACTTCAACTCGTGGGCCTACGGCATCCTCGATTGGAGCAGCGCCAACCGGGACAACTGGGACGTCACCAACACCCTCGCCAAGGGATCGATCTGGCGATACACCGGCGGCACCCAGAAGATCTACAAGTGCCCGGCCGACACCTACCTGACCCTCGGGGCCAACGGAAAGCCCCGCCTGCGCAGCAACTCGATCAACTCGTGGGTGGGCATGCACGACGGCAAGCCGACCTGGTTCGGCAACAGCCCGCCCTGGCGCATGTTCCTCAAGGACTCGGACTTTGTGCAGCCAGCCGACACTTGGGTGTTTGTCGATGAGCATCCCGACAGCATCAACGACGGCTTCTTCTGCACGGACATGAAGCCCGCCCCGAACCTGGCTCAGGCCGTCATGCCCGACCTGCCGGCCAGCTACCACAACGGCGCCTGCGGCTTCGCCTTTGCCGACGGCCACTCCGAGATCAAGCGCTGGCTCGACAAGCGGACCGTGCTGCCGGTCAAGCGCACCGGCTTCAGCCCCCCGAACCAGGCCAACAACCGCGACGTGGAATGGCTCTGGAGCAAGACCACCCAGCGGTTGAATTGAAATCCTGAGGCGAGTCTTAAATTCCGATCACACGGCCGGCAACGCGCCGGCAAGCCGAATACTGAAAAAGCGACCGCCGCCGGTCAGACCGGTCAGGATGATCGCGCCCGGTAGGCAGCCTGGTCGTCATGAGTGATCTTGAGCAAGTCCGTATCGGAACCACCCGAATGGTTCGGCTGAAACCGGATCCCGAATAGTCCCGCTCAACCCAGCTGCTTGGGAGATTATCCAATGTACCGGGCAGACCGTGACTCCTGCGGTTCGAAAGAATGATGGTTTGATCCATCCAAGACCACAGACCGGTCCATAACCACCCATTGGGCGGGTCATGGTTCCGGAGAAAACTCCTCGTCAGGAGCGACCACCGGCTGCCCGGGCTCCAATCGGTCTTCGCGCGGGTAGATGCCCTTCCGGATGTCCAGGGCATACAAGGAATCGAAAAACACCTCGGTGGGCATTCCCAACTCCAAGGAAAGCCTCGCCTTTGAGAACGCGATTCCTTTTTTTACTAGCAATTCATCGCCACTGAGATAGTCGTTTCGCAATTCAGCGGGAATCTCTCAATAAGTGGGAAAACTCTCTCCGATCTTCGATTCCTTCTCTTTCAGGAAATCCCGCCATTGGGAAATGCCAGCCAACTCACAATAGGTCGGCCTCAACTGGACCATCGCCATGTCTCCTCCGAAGTGATTCGAGAGAATCTGGTACACTTGAGTGATGTCCGCACGAATTACTGGATCTAGATCCTGCAACAGCGATTTGGCTTCTTGGATAGTCAGCAACCGGTCTACTTCTCTGGCATACTCCGGATCGTCACGATGGCGTTGCGGATTGTAGATCAGGTTTTCCTTCGGTTTCGATGACGATCCTTTTGAATTCTGCGCCGCTGCGAATCGGGGTCCGCTTCCATCTGCGGGCAACTCTTGGAGCGAATCCAGATGCAATCGATGACGCGTGGAATCCTTGGAACGGATATTGACCAATAAGGTCAACACGAGAACCGTTATCAACACAAACGCCCAAGCCGATTTATTCATGGAATCCCTGCACTTGGTTCGACAATTCAAAAAACAACCGACTCGAAACTTCGCTTCCCAAGAGGAAACGTTGAGACAGTGTGCGGCAGAAGATGTTGGATTGGGGGCCCCAAATCAAGTTGTTGGCCACCCGGTCACTCCCCGCTCGAAGAGCGTGCGGTGTGGCATTCGTTTCGGCATACATGGCTCGGAGAGAGACCACCAATGACCGGGTCTCCGGAAGCACATGTGCAGGAAACCCATGGGTCTCCAACCAAGTTGGCAATTGTGCATACCTTCCTTCAAAACCGGACAACCCGTTCCCAATCGCCCCCGGGGTCGGTTTCCCTAGAGCGCGCTTTGCATCAGGGAATGTCACAAGGTTTGACCGCAGCTCATCCTCCTGAATCTGGACCAGCGTTGACGGGCGGGGCCGAAACCAAACTGCCATCATCAAGACAAAAACAAAGATTCCGATAATCCAAACAATGCTGGACCTATTCATGATTTTGTTTCGATGAAACAATTAATTAAAACCAATCATCAGCAACAAATCTTTGGCGTGTCACCGCCGGGAGGGACGGCTGCATCCAACGGGATCTTCAAAATTTGCTCTCATCCCGCCGGTGGCTATGCCGCGCCGACTAAAGATTCTAGACCGCATGTGCGAGCACCTCGGGAACAGCCCCACCCCGACCGGGTTCTCCATCGGCGATGGCAGCTCGGTGTGAGCCCTTCACTCGAATTGGCTCTCCCCTCGACAAGGACCTGCCGCCTCGAGATTGGCGGACGCCGGTGCGGGCACCGAACCGCTTGGCAGATCCCCGGGATTGGACCTTGTTGTCTCCGCGCGAGTGTGTTCCAGGCCAGCTTCAGACCAAACGGCACCATTGGAGTAAAATCACTTCGGTTGCTGGTTGCCAAAGCCGCTTGAGTCCGGATGGCCATGGCAGCGATGCAGCAATCCGCGTAGGTCTTGGCACGCCTTCCGGTGCCGTTGAAAAGGTTCGCAGCCTTCTCGGCATCCCACCGTTCAAGCCCGACGGCGTCGGGGAACAAGCGCCGGCCAAGGTTCTCGGCAGCACTGGACAGCGGGCCGCAGAGAAATTCACCCCATGTCAGCGAGCTGATGCCCATCGGTTCACCAGCGGCCAGCCAAGCGACAAGTTGTGCCTCCTGCGAGCTGCCCGGCACCAGTGCGTCGATCGGGAAGTTGGTGTCGACGTGGATCGTACCGAATTCAGGCTCACCAACTTACCGGCGGCCGTCCTGCACTGCGGACTTCCAAGCCGCGGCGGCCTTCTCGGTCAACCCGATCTCCTTCTGAAGTTCCCTGAAACTCCTCAATATTTCAGGTATTTCCCCAGCTGGCTCGGGCATCGTCGCCAAACGACCTTGCAGCCACGCCAGAAGGATCTTCTGATCCCGGGCCGGCAAACCCGCGACCTCGGACTCGGTTCGCAAGAGCGTGCTCAAGATCCAAAACTCCAGGATCCCTCGATAGGCGTCAACAGCGGCCATCTTGCCCAGCGGCACGCCCGGACACACTCGCGATATCCACCAGACTCTGGCTGAGGCCGCCACCCGCGTAGCGGATGTAGGGGCCGCCGGGGTAGCTCCATGCGGTCGATGTCACGCTCAGGCCACCGGTAGCCGTCACCGTCTGATTCCAGTCGTACCACCGGTCCCCGCCGGCGGTCTCCGAACTCACCAGATCGTAGGTCTGGTTGGCCTCCAGAGTGACCGGTGCCGGCAAAGCGGAAAACACGAACGTCCAAACGCCACCGCCGGTCAACTTCACCAAGACCGTCGCGCCCGGCAGGTCGGTCTGGACTTCCCGAACCATTTTGACCCAGTGCAGTCACGATTTGCCCGCAGGCCGTCCCCTGCCCCCTGCCCTTTCCGCCGGGAACTCGGTTTGTCTCCCGGGCGGCGATCCGCCACCATGGCGGCATGAGTTCAGCGGGGTTTCCGGCCCTTCGGGCCCGGCGGTTGCGGCGCGGTGCAGCCATCCGGGAGATGGTGCAGGAGGTTCGGCTTCATCCGTCGGACTTCATCGCACCGTTGTTCGTCCAAGAAGGCACCGCCGCGCCGACGGCCGTGGGATCCATGCCCGGCGTGTTCCGGCTCAACCTCGATGACCTGGTCCAAGAGGCTCGGGAACTCTTCGACCTGGGCATTCGCGGTGTCGCGCTCTTCCCCGTGACCCCCACTGCCCTCAAGACCCCCGACGGCCGCGAGGCGCTGAACCCCGACTGCCTGGTGCTTCGGGCGGTCCGGGCGATCAAGGCGGCGGCGCCCGAGTTGGTGCTCTTCACCGACATCGCCCTCGATCCGTACACCAGCCACGGCCATGACGGCCTGCTGAGCGCCGATGGCCGGGATGTGGACAACGACGCCACGGTCACCGTGCTGGGCGAGATGGCCGCCCTGCATGCGGCGGCCGGCACCGATTTCGTGGCTCCCAGCGACATGATGGACGGCCGGGTGCGGGCCATCCGCCACGCGCTCGACTCGGTGGGCCACGGCGAGACGGGCATCCTGGCCTACAGCGCCAAGTTCGCCTCGGCCTATTACGGGCCGTTCCGCGAAGCGGTCGGCAGCGCGCAGGCCGCGGGCACCCGGTCGCTCGACAAGCGCACCTACCAACTGAACCCGGCCAATCCGCGGGAGGCCCTGAAGGACGCCCTGCTCGACGAGCAGGAGGGAGCCGACGCGCTGATGGTCAAGCCGGCCGGGCCCTACCTCGACATCCTCGCCGAATTGCGCCGGCAGACGCGGCTGCCCCTGGCCGCCTACCAGGTCAGCGGTGAATACGCCCAGATCCATGCCGCGGCCCGGGTCGGGTGGCTCGACCTGGAGGCCACCCGCCATGAAAGCCTCCTGGCCATCAAGCGGGCCGGCGCCGATTGGATCCTCACCTACTTCGCCCGCGACATGGCCACCGCGCTCCGCAAGGGAGGCTGATCGAAGTCGGCCACCTGAAAGCCACAGAGGGCCGGAAATGCCCCGCCGGGGGAAATACCCCGACGGGTCTCTGATCCCAGGTTGAAGGGGCCATCCACCGACCCCACCGGCCTTATCGCCCCTCGGCTCGGGCCTGGAGTTTCGGGTCGCTGCTGCCGGTCTCCAGGCGCAGGTCGGCCCAGTAGCCGAATTCCCAAGCCCAGTCGGTGGCGGCGTTCTCCAGGCGGATCACGACGCGGCGACCGGCATGGCGGGTGAGGTCGAGCGAGACCTCCTTCCAGCGCGGGGCCTCATGATCCACCGCTTGCCGGTGGACCACGTCGCCGTCGATGACCACGCGGAGTTCCCAATCGCCCCGATCATGGGCGGCGACGGCGAACTTGAGTTTCAGCGGGCCCTCGCGCGGCAGGTTGATGGCCCGGACCAACGCCGCCGGACGCCGGGCGTCGATGGGGTGGGTCATCAGCACATTGCGCCGCCCGACCGCCTCCGGGTACTTGGCGGGCGCACCTTCGAACTCCGGGCAGTCGACTTGCCAGCCCGGAGCCCAGAGCGCGAGCGATTCGCCGTCGGTCGCCGCCGCAGGCCCTTGTCCGGAGGGCACCGGAAGCACGGCCGAGGTCTCGCCGATGAGTTCCTTGCGGCGCTGGGGGGTCAGCGGTTTGCCATCCTGCGGCGGGGCCAGAATGTACCAGATGAGGTTGCGGAAGTCAGCGTCGGGCATCTGGTCGAGGCCCTCGGGCATGGCCGAATTGGCGGTCACCCGCAGGGCCTTCACCTGCGAGCGGTCGACCACCACCTCGCTCGCCCCGGGCAGCAGCAGCTTCACCCGGTTGGCGGTGTTCTCGACCATCCGGCCGCTGTGGGTCTGACCGTCGGTGGTCTCGACCTCCACGTTCTCGTAGCCCTGGCCGATGATCTCGTTGGGATGGATGACGTTGTGCAGGAGCGCATCGAGCGAGCTGCGGCCGACCCCGGTGAGATCGGGCCCGACGGCCGCGCCCTCTCCGTGGAGTTGGTGGCAGACGAGGCAGGTCCTGCGGGCGAGTTCCTCGCCGGCCTTCAGGTCCACCGGGCCGTCGATCACCACCTTCCGCTTGGCGGCGATGCGCTGGAGGATCTCCGGTCCCGAGGCCTGGAAGCGGCCGAAGAGGCGGGTCGCCTTCTCGCGCTCGTCGGGATTCTGCGAGCCGAGCAACGCCCGCACGGTCGCGGCCGGCACGTCTCCCCTGGCGATCTCGCCGCGGTCGATGGCGTTGTAGAGCGCCCACTTCCAGGCGCCACGGGTGGCGAACAGTTGGGCGGCGGCCGTCCGCGCCGCCGGCGGCAGGCCCTTCCATCGCCCGGCCAGCTCGCGGCCGGTCTCATCATTGCCCGTCTCGGCCAGCACGCGGATGGCGGCCACCCGCAGGGTCTCCGGGGCGTCCGAGCCGGCCAGGGTCAGCAGGGCCCGTCGGGCATCCTCGCCGCGCTGGTTCCTCAGGCCCTGGACGGCCTCGAGGCGCTCGGCCTCCGGCAACGCGGCGTCGGCGACACGGGTGAGCAGCGCCCGGAGCGCCCCGACATCGCCCCACATGGCCCCGAGTTGCCGGGCCTTGGCCACCGTGGCGGGGTTCGAGCTGGCCAGGAGCTTTCGGAGCAACGCCTCCGTGGGCTGCGTCGGCGCCAGCGCCTTGCCCCGCTGCCCGTCGATGAGGCCATCGAGCAGGTGGGGGATCATCGGCGAGGACGAGTCGAGCGACGCGACGATCTCGAGGGTCTTGTCCACCAGCCAATCCTTCCGGGCGTCGCAAAACCGGCGCACCGTCTTGTAGGCCAGCTTGCCGGACAGGGGCAGGTAGCGCTCGCCCTTCTCCTGAAACCAGGCGGCCGTGATGTTGGGGTCGTACAGCAGGTTGGGCTCGAGGGCCATCCACAGCAGGAAGGGCAAATCGCGGTCGGTGGAGGCCTTGGCGGTGCCGAGCAGCTTCTCGGCAACCGTCGTGACGAGCGGACCCAAGACGGCGATGTCGTGGCCCGGGGGCGTGTTGACGGTGAGGGATCCGCCCGAGAACTGGCGCAATGCCGTGGCCACGCCGGCCAGGACCGTGGGGTTCTCGTCGGCGGCCAGGAGTTCGAGGCGCTTCTGGACCCGCTCGGTGAGGCGGTTGTTCTCGCCGGTGAACCGGGCGGCCCACAGGCGCAGCGAGGGCAGCGAGGCGTCGGCCGCCTCGTCGAGCACGGCGTCGTCGGCCAGGCCGGCGCTGAAGAGCGTCCACAGGGCCGCCAGGCGGGCGTCCTCGGGCCCCTGGGTCTTCATCCGGGCGAAGAGCACGGCCTTCTGCGAGGCGATGTCGGGGCGTTCCGAAAGGATCCGCTGGGCCATCCGCCGCTGCCAGACGTTGGAGTGCGCCAGGGTCTGCCCGACGAGTTCGGCGGTGCTCCGCTCCGACAAGGCGAGGCCGGCGGGCCGCGGCGGCACAGGCCGGCCGGGCTGATCGCCCGTCCAGACGATGCGCCAGATGCGCCCGCGCTCGCGGTCCACGCCCTCGGGATCGGCCCCGGCGTTCTGATAGCAAGGGTACTTGTCGTACCAGTCCATCACCCACACCGCGCCGTCGGGACCAGTCTGGGTGCTCACCGGCATGAACCAGCCGTCGTTGGCGCGCAGGAAATCCCCGTCGGCCGAGGCTAGGAAGGTGCTGCCCTTGGGGGTCAGGCGATCCCGGTGGATGGCGTTGTCGTGGATGTTCCCCTGCAAGGCCATGCCGCGGAACTCCGGCGGGTACTGGTCGCCCTGGTAGATGGCCACGCCCGCGTAGGCCGCCATGTGGTGCTTGTGGTCGACGATGCTGGGCAGCAGTTCGTAGGCGTACGGATAGGGCGGCTGGCCGGCCTGGCGCTGGTAGAGTCCGCCGGGGGCCAGGTGGAAGAAATGGTCGATGACGCAGGCGCTGACGAAGGCGTTGCCCCGGGCGTCGAAGTCCACGCCCCACGGATTGGAGGTGCCCTCGGCGAAGACCTCCATGCGGCGGGTCTTGGGCTGGAACCGCGCCACGCCGGCGGTCAGCAGCACCGGTTCCCCGGGCTTGGACGGATCCACCGCCTGGGTCCGGGTGAAGACCCCGTGGGTCATGTACATCTGGCCGTCGGGCCCCCAGGTGAGGCCATTGAGGAGTTCGTGCCGGTCCTCCAGGCCGAAGCCGGTCTGGACGATGGTCCGCTTGTCGGCCACCAGGTCGCCGTCGGTGTCCTCGAGGAAGTAGAGGTTCGGCGCGGCGCCCACGTAGACCCCGCCGTTGGCCAGCAGGAGGCCGGTGGCCAGCGTGAAGCCGTCGGCGAAGACCTTGACCGAGTCGGCCCGGCCGTCGCCGTCGGTGTCCTCCAGCACCTTGATGCGGTCGCGGCCCTTCTCGCCCGGCTTCGTGCCCAGCGGGTACTCGTAGAGTTCCACCACCCACAACCGACCGCGATCATCCCAGGTCATGGCCACGGGGTTCACCACCTCGGGCTCGGAGGCGAAAAGCCGGGCCTCGAAGCCGGGCAGCAGCGTGAAGCGCTTGCGGGCCTCCTCGGGGCTGTAGGCCGGGTTGTCGGCCGGCTTGTGCTGGCCGCTCAACTGTCGGCCACTGGGCGCGTTGGTGTAGACCGGGAATCCGAACTTCGGATGCCGGGGCACCTCGGCGGATGCGGAAGAGGCCGCCAGACTGGCGGCGACGAGGGCGGCAAGGGACAGGCTCGATCGGAGGATCATGGCGTCGGGCAATGGTTGGACTCGTAGCGAATTCGCGAAAATCCGGGCGGGGCGTGTCCGTCCGTGAGGTCCCGGCGAGGCTGGACCGACGTTGCGGATCCTGCAACGGTGACGACACGCCACGTGTCACACTCCGGGCTCTGCGGACTCTGCGCGCGCACCGCGCCCACGGTCCCGGGCCGCAGCCATCCAAGGGCCCGACCGGGCGTAGAATGGGAACCGCAGGGTGGGTCTCCGCGGGTCGCCACGGGATCTCCGCCCGGACGCTCCCCAGAGCCGGAGCAACCTGGGTGCCGTGGGACTCAACCCTGCCGGGCCGTCTCTCAGGAGGCGAAGATCTGGTCCATCTCGGTGGAGAGCTTCTTGAGCCCCTCGGGCGAGCCCGCCCCGCCCTGCTCGGCGATGCCCCAGCCCTGGTAGCCGATCTCGTCGATGGCCTTCATCACTGCGGGCCAGTTGTTGTCGCCCTTGAGGAACTCGGCATCGAAACCCGCCCACTTGCCCTGCTTGTCGGACTTGGCGCGGCTGTACTCCTTGATGTGCAGCGTGGCGATGCGCTTGCCCAGGATGCGGATCCACTGCTCGGGCCATCCGTAGTGGATGAGGTTCCCGACATCGAGATGCCAGCCCACCATGGGGCTCTTGAACTCGTCGATGTAGCGGGCGGCCTCGAGCGGGCTGAGCAGGAAGTTGTTCCAGACGTTCTCGATGGCGATCTTCACGCCCAACTCCTCGGCCAGGGGCACCACCTTGCGGATCTCGGCCTGCGAGCGGGTGTAGGCGTCGGCGTAGCTGATCGAGGCGTTGACCACGGCCGGCACGAGCAGCACGGCCGGCGCGCCGTAGGCCTTGGCGTCGCGCAGCGACAGCTTGAGGCCCTCGACCCCCACCTCGCGCGCGGCCGGATTGGGGTCGGACAAGGGCTTGGCCCAGTGCGTGTGGCAGCAGACCGAACCGGCCTTCAGGCCCGTGGCTTTGAGGGCGGCGTTCATCTCAGCATTGTCCATGCCGCCCATGGGCTCGACGCCGTCGAAGCCCGCGGCCTTGATGGCCTCCATCTTCTGCATCACCGAACCGGGCACGCCCACGGTGCCCCACATGATGCCCTTGAGGATCTTGCGCTTGGGCGCGGTCTGCGCGAAGGCGGGCAACGAAGCTCCCAGGAGGGCGGCGGTGTGCAGGAAGTGACGGCGATTCATGGCGGCGTGCGGGGTTCTGGAGGGATGCGGGTCGAGGAAAGATTGGAAAAGGAGCCTGCGGAACGAGGGACTGGGGCCAAGAAATGGTCTGGGAGCCAACTTCGGGCGGACAGGATCAGACAGGCAGGATCGGAATCGAGGCTTCAGCGCGGATCCAACGAGGCGAGACACCAGGCCCGAGCGTCACCGGAATCGCGCATCGCCGGGAGCGGAGACCGGCTGGATGGTATCAAATCAAGAGTCTTGTCGAATCAAGGGTCTTGTCGAACCAACCCAGCCGGTCGCCTACCAGCCGGATCAGGCCAGCTTGGTCTTGCCCGGGATGGGCAGCGGATCGATCGGCAGCTTCATGTCCCACGACAGGTTCTCGGGCACGAGCTGGATCTTCGAATTGAGGGCCTGCTCCCAGGTGACCTCCTGGCCGGTGTAGGCGGCGAGACGGCCCATGATGCCGGCCAGCGTGCTGTTGACCATGCGGTCGCCGTCGTTGTGGAACTCGCCGGCGCGGATGGCCTTGTAGAGGTGCTGGTGCTCGACGACGTACATGTCGGGGTTCTCGCCCCGGTAGCGCCAACCGTTGGAACCGTCGGCGTTCTTGAAGTACGCGTTGGACCAGCCGTTCCAGCCCTTGCCCTTGGCGCCGAGCACGTAGTCGCTGTTGTCGCTGTAGCAGTTGGCAATCTGGCGCTGGGCGATGACGCCGCGGGCACCGCTGGCCCACTCGTAGGTGGCCGTCATGTGGTCGAAGATGTTGCCCTCGTAGTTCGGGTGCACCCGGCCGCCATTGGCCACGACCTTGGCCGGCGGCTTGTCGCCGAAGGCCCACATCATCTTGTCCACCGTGTGGATGCACTGCTCGACGTAGCCGTCGCCGGCCAGCCAGGTGAAGTTCATCCAGTTGCGCATCTGCCACTCAAGGTCGCCCACGCCGTCCTTGCGCTGCGAGGGGGCCTGCATGGGCTTGACGGGGCCGGTGAGGTAGGTGCCGTACATGGCCAGCACCTCGCCAATCTCGCCCTCGTTGATGCGCTTGAAAAACTCGCGCCGCGGCAGCGAATAGCGCCAGCAGTAGCCGGCCACGATGTTGAGCTTGGCCTCCTTGGACATCCGGACCGACTCCATCACGTGACGGATTCCGGCGCTGTCGGTGGCCATGGGCTTCTCGCAGAAGATGTGCTTCTTCTTCTCGACCGCGTAGCGCAGGTGGGTCGGACGGAATCCCGGGGGGGAGGCCAGGAGCACCACGTCGACGCCGGCGTCGATGACCTTCTGGTAGGCGTCGAGGCCCACGAAGCGCTTGGACGGCTCCACCTGCACGCGACCGGGATACTGCTTGTCGAGACCGGCGTGGCTCTGGTTGAGCTGGTCCTCGAAGGCATCACCCATCGCCACAAGGATCAGGTTCTTGTCGGCCTCCAGCGCGTTGCCGGCGGCCCCGGTGCCCCGGCCACCGCAGCCCACCAGGCCGATGCGGATCGTGTCGGAGTTCGCGGCGAAGGCGCGTTCCCGCATCAGCAGGGCCGGCGCGGCGAGCGTGAGGGCGGCGGCGGTGGAACTGGACTTGAGGAAGTCCCGGCGGTTCTCGAGGGATGGATTCATGACTGGGAAATGACGCCACCCTTGGTCCGAAATTCAGCCGGCCCCGTCAAGCCCGCCGCCCCATCGATGGGCAAAAATCGAACATCGATGCCCGGAGCGGGTGCAAATGCGCCGAAAAAGACTGCTTGCGGGCGACCCGCCGCCCGATACCTTGCGCATCCGCTTTTTGGCGGGTCGGTAGCTCAGCGGTAGAGCAGCGGCCTTTTAAGCCGTTGGTCCAGGGTTCAAATCCCTGCCGACCCACCAGCCATTTCGGCGTGAAATTACAGCGTGACAGTTCTGGCGATAGTCTGCGAAAGACTCGCCGCTCTTTTTAGACCCCATCGTCTAGCGGTTAGGACACCGCCCTTTCACGGCAGTAACCGGGGTTCGATTCCCCGTGGGGTCGCCAATCTGAAATCCCCGGAAACTAAAGTTTCCGGGGATTTCATCTTTGCAGGGCATGGGGTCAGTTCTTGATATTGGCCACTCCCTGCCCAGCCTCCTCCAGCGGCATAAGAGACGGTTCAGATAACCGCGCGTGCCGATCGCCGAACGTTCGGCGATCCCCCCTATCGTCATCGTCGGGCATAGGGGTCAGTTCTTGATATTGTCTACCCCCCGCCCAGCTTCCTGCACCGATACACGGGATGGTTCAGATAACCGCGCATGCCCATTGCCAGACGCTCGGCGATCCACCTCATCGTCATCGTCGTCCACACCGGCGACGCCATCGACGGCTGCGCCTTCTGCGAACGCAATGCGCAGACTGCAGACGATCAGGCCAGGACGGCGCGGATGACCTCCGGCTCGACCACGCCGGTGAGCTTCTGGTCGAGGCCGCCGTAGAAGTAGGTGAGCTTGAGCGGGTCCAGACCCATGAGATGCAGGAGGGTGGCGTGCAAGTCTCGGACGTGGTGCCGGTTGACGGCGGCCTCGTGGCCTAACTCGTCGGTCTCGCCATAGCTGGTGCCGCCACGGACGCCACCACCGGCCAACCAGTAGGTGAAGCCCTTGGGGTTGTGGTCGCGCCCCCCGTTGCCTCCCTGCGACACGGCCTGCCGGCCGAACTCGCCCCCCCACACGATGAGGGTCGAGTCGAGCAGGCCGCCGCGGCTTCAGGGCTTCACCATTTCTTGAACGGCCTCTGCTGGGCTCAGCACCCGAACGGGCGCACACCTGCCTGGCGGGAAATGCGCCCGGTTGCCAGTGACGAGGATCCTGTCGGCGGTGGCCAGGGCCGCGGCGAGGAAAACCTCATCATCAGGATCCGGCAGCGGCGGGACCTCGCGCAGGGAGACTTGGCCCGCTGGGCCAAAGGCTGCGAGCAACGCCGACACGGCCGCCCTTGAGAGCCCGAATTTCGGCCGAAGGAGCACCGCTCGGTACTCCGCGACCATGGGAGCATTCCACGCGAGCCGGATCTTCCCGTCGACAGCGGCGCGGATGATTTGGTCGCAGGTGCCTCCTGGCGTGAGCACCGCTGAGACCAGGACGTTGGTGTCGACCACCCACGCTTGAGGCCAAGCGCTCATGCCTTGGAAGCATGGCGCCGCTTGCGTTCCGCCCGAACAGCGGCGATCTCCGCGTCGATGTCCGCTGCGATCAGTTCGGTGGCGCCTGACTTGGCCGCTTCTCCCTGAGCGGCGTCCAGCGCACGCCCGAGGAGCAGCCTCCGAAGGGCATCGAGGTCGGCCTCAACGCCCATACCGCTTGTCGGCACCAGATAGGCGGCAGGCTCGCCGTTCTGCGTGATCACCTGCGGACCCTTGGCGCGCAGTTGGCGCATGACGCGTCCCGGTTGCTTGGACAGCTCACGAGTGGTGACGAACGATACCATGCCCACATCGTCGGACAAATGTCCGACACCGTCAAGCCGCCCAAATCTGCAAAGGGGTCAGTTCTTGATAATGTCTACTCCTCGCCCAGCTTCCTCCGCCGATACAAGAGGTGGTTCAGATAACCGCGCGTGCCCATTGCCAGACGCTCGGCGATCCACCCCACCGTCATCGTCGTCTCCGCCCGCAAGCGCGCCGCCAAAGCCACCTTCTCCGGATCCCCCTTGGGCCGAGTCTTGAGATCCGCTTCCTGCCACCGCCCCCGCTTCAACTCCTCCGCGATGATCCGTTCCGCCAGCGCCTCCGCGGTCTCCGCACGCTCCTCGCCGTAATGCTCCCCACCCATCTGCTCGCTCATCTGCGTCAGCAACTCTTCGCGGAACTTATCCTCGCCCAGACACCAACCGCGCCGAATCAGCCTGAACTCATCGCCTTCCTCCGCCCCCCGCCGTTCCTCCAACCCCCGCTCAAGCCGTTGCCGCCCCGCCGGACTGTCCTTGGGGATGCCCCACGCGCCCAGCAACCGATCCACCCGCAACCACGCCGGCCGTTTCGAACGCGCGAGCAGGTACGCCGGCCAACTGCTCCAGGCAAAACTCTTCAAGGGCGCATCCGCTGCCACCAAGTTCGCCCGCGCCGGATTCAAGTGGACGTAATCGCCCACGCTCTTGAGATAACCGCTGCCCATTCCGTCCACGATCAGCGACTTGTAGCGCCCGGAGAACAAGTGGCCGACGAGCTTGTGACGCCGGTTGAAGCGGCTCGTGTAAGTGCCCAGCAACCACTTCATCCCGGCAATCAGGTTGGGCTGCGGCGTCTCGACCACCACATGAAAATGATTCGGCATGAGGACATAGGCGTGAACCTGCCAGGCCGTCTTGGCGCAAGCCTCGCCCAGCGTGGCGACGAAGCGCCGCCGATCCGCATCATCCAAGAAGATCCGTTCGCGCCGGTCACCGCGATTCATAACGTGATAAATCGCGCCGGCGTACTCGACTCTCAACTTGCGGGCCATCCCCGGAGAGTGGCTTTGGCCACCTGATGTATCAATATCAAGAACTGACCCTTTTACCTGTACCTGACCCCTTTACGCTCACATCCTGACCCCTTTAGCATCGGCCGCCACCAGTTTGGCCCGCGCCGGATTCAAGTGGACGTACTCGCCCACGCTCTTGAGATAACCGCTGTCCGATCCGTCCAAGATCAGCGACTTGTAGCGCCCGGAGAACAAGTGGCCGACGAGCTTGTGACGCCGGTTGAAGCGGCTCGTGTAGGTGCCCAGCAACCACTTCATCCCGGCAATCAGGTTGGGCTGCGGCGTCTCGACCACCACGTGAAAATGATTCGGCATGAGGACATAGGCGTGAACCTGCCAGTCCGTCTTGGCGCAAGCCTCGCCCAGCGTGGCGACGGAGCGCCGGCGATCCGCATCATCCGCGAAGATCCGTTCGCGCCGGTCACCGCGATTCATGACATGGTAAATCGCGCCAGCGTACTCGACTCTCAACTTGCGGGCCATCCGGGGAGAGTGGCTTTGGCCGCTTGATGTATCAATATCAAGAACTGACCCCTTTCCGTGACCCCTTTTCGCCATCACTTTTCTCCCAACTAAATTGTTCCTGTTTAGAACAACCGGCGCTCATCGGTGGGTTGGTTTGGCGGCCAGACCCAGTCGGGGTGTTCGGCGTCCTTGCTCTTCGACATGACACCGCCGTCGTCGGTGTGGTTCGGGCCGACGCTGTACAGGGTGAACGTTCCGTCGGTGTTGAGTCGGTAGCGCTGCGGTTGGCCGTCCATGGGGTCGAGCGGCACGGTTGTCAGGAATCGCGGCACGAGATCGCCAAGGGTCTTGGGATAGCCGCCGGTCCCGAGGCGATGCCGTTCCAGTGCGGCCACCGTGATGGCGAGGCGGCTGATCGAGAGGCACTGGTCGGTCTTTGTGGGCATTCGGGCCAAGGCCGGCAACATCGGGTCGATGAGGATCCGATAGGGATGCAGGCGCCTACCCTCCGTGTCGAAGACCGTCCGGTCGATTTGCTCGATTTCCCAGATCGAACCCTTGGCGGCGATGCATCGGTTTGGATCGGAGCGCTGCAGCACATCCACCACCCGGTCCAGGATGCGTGCGTGGTAGGCCTGATTCTGTAGCAGCCAGGCGTCGGGCATCCGTCCTCCGCTGGAGCCCTTTCCAACCTCGGTTGTACCCAAGGTCGCCGGATCCAGCCGCCCCTGTCGCTCCCGCTCAATGCAGGATTGGCCGAAAAGACGCTCTCCCTGGAACGCCCCCACCAGACCCGCCCGCAGCGTCGATGTCGCGAAACGTTGCTGGAAGGCGGCCAGTTGGGCATCGGACCAGAGATGCTGCGAGGTTCCCTCCCAGAAGGCGTTGTAGGCGAAGCCCTGCAGGACGATACGCACCAGGTGACTCATCAGTGCCGAATCTTCATCCAGGTGCTCCCCAAGTCGCAGGATCGTCTCGATGTCCTCGGCCGCGCCCTTCGGGTCGCCCACGGCCAAACGGGCCACAGCCCGAAGGCGGAATCGGTCGGCCATGGGTTTGTACAGAGCGACGCGAGCCAGCGAAGCGTCGCGGAAGTCGGCGGAGTTGAGTTCGTGCCGACAGTGGGGACGGCGGGCCGCCTCGGCGATCTGCTCAAGGGCATCCCTCAACCCCTCCAACGCGAAGAGCACCGCCTGCGGGGCGGGCATGTCGGCCGGAGGCACTGGTAGGTGCGATAGGTCATGGTGGGAGCCCGCCGCGTCTGCACGCGCGTTGCGGATGGTGCCCGGGGTCAGAGAGGGCATCGACCGCAGCAGGCGGGCCAGGGCTTCAAGATCCCGTCCGGTTCGACGCAACGGTCTGCCCTCGGCTTCCGCGGTTTCGTACGGAAAGGCCAGCGAGACCTCTATCTCTGTGACCCGCGGTTGTCCCGTCCAACGCGACACGGGGTGTCCTTGGGTATCCCGGCTTTGGGTGTAGGCGTGGATTCCGGACAGGAAGGGGTGCGCGGCGAAGTTCTGTTCGGCCGGGACCGGCGGCCCCATCAGTTCCTGGTAGGAGAGTGGCTCCCCGCGCTGCCGGAGCTGATCCTCGACCTCCCGCCAGGCCTGTTCCGCCCGTCGGCCCTCGAGGGCCAGACCCAGCGAGATCAGTGCCGCCACGACCACGGCGCCCAAGGCCAGAGGACGCCACCGAGGTTCCCAGATCGACCAGAAGCCCGGGGCTCCCAGAGACACGGCCCGGCGATTCCAGAGCAGCGGCACCAGCCATGCGGGCAGAAAGAGCGCGAATTCCAGCCCGACATGCACTCCTTCGGGGAGGGAATTCCCTCGGCCCGAGAAGCCCCAGGCCACGTTGAGCAGCAACCCGGTTGCGAGGCTGAGGCAGAGACTCCTCCAGAAGCCAAACCGTCGGTGTTCCAAGGGGAGGAGGCGAAAGCGTTGCAGGAGGTTCATCGGGGGTGGGTGGGGTGTGGGATCCGGTTCCTGGGGCAGGATCGCTGTTTGAGGATCATGGCCGGAGATCGGCCCCCGGTGTCGTTGGGAAAGCGGTGCGGTGATTCCACCAGCAGGCGGTTCTGGTTTCCGCACACCGCGAGGCCGGTTCAGTTCGCAGCCGGTGTACGAATCTTTCTGTAATTTGCTCTCCGGATGCTCCATCCCAACCCCTGCGGGGGAGGTGGAGCGATGGCGAGCGTAGCGAGCCGAGCGCAACCGACCCCGCAAGGGTTGGGATGGCAAAAATTGTTGCCAATGGTGGACCACGGAGGGGCCGGATTGGGGTGTTCGACAAAAAACATCCACACCCACCCAACCGTGATCCACCCAGAAAACCCCGACCTCCTGTCCACCGTCTTGCAACTCCTCACCGAACAGGGCTCCAGCGGCTTCGCCGAGGGCACTCGCATCCTCGTCAATGAGGCCATGCTCCGCGAACGCTCCAGCGCCCTCCACGCAGAACCCTACCAGCGCTGCGAAGAGCGCCTCGGCCACGCCAATGAGGAAAAGGGGAAAAGGGGTCAGTTCTTGATATTGTCTACTCCCCGCTCAAATTTCTCCGCCGACACACGCGATGGTTCAGATGACCGCGCGTGCCCATCGCCGGACGCTCGGCGATTCCTCCCATCGTCATCGTCGTCTCAGCCCGCGACGCCGTCGACGGCTGCGCTTTCTGCGAACGCTGTGGCGCGGACCCCGGAGTATCAGGCCAGAATGCCCCGGATGACCTCCGGCTCGATCACGCCGGTGAGCTTCTGGTCGAGGCCGCCGTAGAAGTAGGTGAGCTTGAGCGGGTCGAGACCCATGAGGTGCAAGAGGGTGGCGTGCAGGTCGCGGACGTGGTGGCGGTCGACCGCGGCCTCATGGCCCAACTCGTCGGTCTCGCCATAGCTGGTGCCGCCACGAACGCCACCGCCGGCCAGCCAGTAGGTGAAGCCCTTGGGGTTGTGGTCGCGCCCCCCGTTGCCTCCCTGCGACACGGCCTGCCGGCCGAACTCGCCCCCCCACACGATGAGGGTCGAGTCGAGCAGGCCGCGCTGCTCGAGGTCGGCCAGGAGCGCGGCGATGGGCTGGTCGATCTCAGGCCCATGAATGCGGAGGTTCTCCTCGACACCATTGTGGGCGTCCCAGTTCTGCTGCTGGTGGCCACCTCCGTGGTAGATCTGGATGAACCGCACCCCGCGCTCGACCAGGCGTCGGGCGATGAGGCACTGGCGACCGAAGGGCGCCGGCCCCAGCGCCAGCGGATGGTCGTCGGGACGGGACTGGTTCACGCCGTAGCTCTCGAGGGTGGCGGCCGATTCCTGCGACAGGTCGAGGGCGTCGGGCGCGCTGCGCTGGAGCTGGAAGGCCAACTCGTAACTGGCGATGCGCGCCTGCAGCTCGCTGAAGCCCGGCCGCGAGGCCATATGCCCGGCGTTGAGATGGTTGAGCGTGGTGATGGTGTCGCGCTGGATCCCGGGCGGAGCCCCGTCGGCCGGGTCGAGGTTGAGGATGGGGTTGCCCGAGGCCCGGAACACCGTGCCCTGGTAGGCCGCCGGCATGAAGCCGCTGGACCAGTTGGCCGCGCCGCTGATGGGCCCGCCGCGCGGATCGAGCATGACCACGTAGCCCGGCAGGTTCACATTGGCCGAGCCCAGCCCGTAGGACATCCAGGAACCCATCGACGGCCAACCCTGCAGCACGCGCCCGCTGTTCATCTGGATCATGGCCGAGCCATGCGCGAAGGAGTCGGCATACAGCGACTTGATGACGGCCAGCTTGTCCATGTGGCCGGAGAGGTGAGGCAGCACATCGCTGCACCACAGGCCCGACTTCCCACACTGCCGGAAAGTGCGCTTGGAACCCAGCAGGGTGCCCGGCTTCACGTCGCGGCGTCGCTGCTCCAGCGAGGCCGTCTGGCCGTGGCGGCGGTTGAGCTCGGGCTTGTAGTCGAAGAGGTCCATCTGGGACGGCCCCCCGTACATGAAGAGGAAGATGCAGGCCTTGGCCTTGGCCGGCCGGTGCGGCGGCTTCACGCGCATGGGGTCCGACCCGAGGCTTGCGGCGACCTCGGGCCGCGCGAAGAAGCCGTCGGCCTCGAGCATCCCGGACAAGGCCAGGCTGGTGAAGCCGGCACCGAACTGGGCCAGGAAGTCGCGGCGGGAACCCGCGCACAGCGATGCGGGTCGGGGACGGGGTTCAGTCGACATAGGCCACTTCGTTGAGGTTGAGCATCAGCAGGCAGGCGCTTTCCAGGGCCCGGTGACGGGCCCAGTCGCGGGGTCGCTCCGGCCAGAGGGCCCGAGGGGTGCCGCCCGCCGGGGTCCAATGCAGGCGATCCAGGCCCACACCCGATCCCCAGGCCCGGACCCCCAAGGCCCCGGTCGGCGGAATTCCCGGAGGCAGCGCGGTCTCCAGCACCGGGTCGGCGCCCTCGCCCAACCGGACAACCAACCGACCGCCGTCGAGCCGGAGGCGGACGCGGAGTCCCTCGCCATCCAGCGCGACGCCCTCGCGCGCGGCGAGGCGCGTGGCCGAGCGCGGCGTGGTGTGGCGGACGGACACCCGACCTTCCCGGGGCTCGAAGACCACCTCAAGGGCGCTCTCGGCGGGCTCCCTGGGACGCACCGAGGCCCTCAGCAGCAGGCCCACCTGCGAACAACCCACCTGAGGCACCAACCCGAACGACAGCTCGCCGTCACCGAGGTCCAAACCCCGGCGGAGGGCGAAGGGACCCCGACCGGCCTCGAGGGCGCGGTTGCCCTCGTACTCGCGGGGCCAGAGTCCCTTGTGAGCCTCCCACTCCGGCCCGGGAGGCACGAGAAAGCGCTCGGCGGGAAGGGCGTTGAAATAGGGCACCGACAGGGTGTCGGGAACATCCGGACGAAAGGACATCCGATGTCCGAGACCGGACCAGACGTCCACCTGACGGGCGAAGAAGGCCGCGACGGAGGCCGACTCGCCGGCTTCCGGAAACCTGCCGGTGGCCAGGGTCCAGGCCCGGCGCAGCCAGCGGGCCTCGTCGGGGAAGGCCTGCGGGGACCCCGGGGCGGCACCGGAGGACTCTGCGGGGGCGACCGGTTCCTCCCGCACGCGTCGGGCGAGGGCGGCGGCCTGATCCTGCACGAAGGCGTCGTTGAGCAGCATCAGGGCCTGCGGGGCCACCGTGGTCACCGGCCGCTCGGCCAGCGGCGAGGTGGCGTTGCTGTAGTCGAAGGCCTCGAACATCGGGACCATGGAGGTGCGACGGATGTAGGCGTAGACGCTGCGCCGCGCACGCTCACCGGGTCCGGAGACCTGCCAGTCGGTGCCGGGCCTCGATCCCCCGGCCAGCACCTCCCCGCTCAGCGCCGGGAAGAAGCCTCGCCCGCCCGCCTCGAGGTTCAGGGACCCGGAGATCGACAGGAGCGTGTCGCGCAACGCCTCGGCATCGAGCCGCCGGAGGTTCTGGCGCCAGAGCAGGTCGTTGCCGGGATCGGCCCCGGCCGCCGCGGCATCCGGGACGCGCGAGGACTGCTTCCATGTCGCCGACGTGAGGATGAGCCGGTGCAGCGCCTTCATCGACCAGCCCTGGCGGAGAAACTCGCCGGCCAGCCAATCGAGCAGCCCGGGATGGCTCGGCAGTCCGCCGACCCGGCCGAAGTCGGTGGTGGTGCGGACCAACCCACGGCCGAAGTGGTGATGCCACACCCGGTTGACCAGCACCCGGGCCGTCAGCGGATTCGACGGGCTGGCGATCCAGTCGGCCAGCGCCAGGCGTCGGCCCGCGGCGGGAGATCCCTGGGCCCCGGCGGCAGCGAACTCCCCTCCCCCGGCCGCCTTGAGGAACCCCGGCTTCACCTCCGCGCCCGGCGACCTGGGGTTGCCACGCGACAGGATCCGAACCTCCGGCGCCGGACCACCGCGCTCCCGGGCCGCGAGCGCCCACTCGAAGGGCGGAACCGCCTTCTGGAGCCCCTCGATGCGCCGGGAAAGCTCCTTGCGTGCGGCCTCGTCGGCGGTCGCCTCGCGGCGGGCCTCCAACTCGCGCCGTTCGCGCTCCCGGCCGGCCTTCCACGCGTCGACCTCCGCCGCCGAGGCCAGGGGCGCGAAGAGCGGCGAGTCGAGCCCGGGACCGCCGCCGACCCCGACATGGAGCGGCCGGAACAGCGCCAGCAGGGCGTAGTAGTCGTGCTGGGGGATGGGGTCGAACTTGTGGTCGTGGCAACGGGCGCAGGCCACGGTCATGCCCAGGAACGCCGCCCCGGTGGTCCCGACGATGTCGTCCAGCTCGTCGTACTCGGCGAGCACCTTGTCGTCGGGCTCATCGTCGTGGACACCCAGGCGAAGGAATCCGGTGGCGACGACCGCATCCCGCCAGGCCGCGCCCGAGCGGCCGTCCCGGTCCACGAGGCCGGCCGCCAGCTGATCCCCGGCGATCTGCTCACGAAGGAAACGGTCGTAGGGCTTGTCCTCGTTGAAGGCCCGGATCACGTAGTCGCGGTAGCGCCACGCCTCGAGCTTCTCGCCGTCGCGCTCGTAGCCGTTGCTCTGGGCGAAGCGCACGACATCCAGCCAGTGGCGGCCCCATCGCTCGCCGTAGCGGGGGCTGGCCAGGAGCGCGTCGACCCGGCGGGACCAGGCCTCGGGCGAGGGATCCCGCTCGAACGCGGCGATCTCGTCGGGCGTGGGCGGCAGACCGACGAGGTCGGCATGGAGCCGCCGCAACAGCTCGCGGGGGGAGGCCTCGGGAGCGGGAGAAAGCGCCTTTTCGGACAATGCCTCGAGGATGAACGCGTCGATCGGATGCCGGCCACGGGGATCGGCCACGCGCGGAACCTCGGGCCGGGACAGGGGCCGGAAGGCCCACCAGTCTCCGGAGGCCGGTGCCTGCGCGGCGGACCCGGGAACCTCGGCGGCCACGCCGATCGACGAGGGGCCCTGCCAGAGGGCCAGCAGTCCCAACACGCACCGAAGGATCCCATGCGACCGATCCAACCGACCCGGCCAGGCGCGCTGGAGAATCCCAAGGACGCCACCCCTCCGCCCGCCCCCCGGGACGCCCGGCCGGGATTCCCGGGCCGGGGGCCGGGATCGGATCAAGGTCGAGGGGAAATCCATGACACGAATCGTTCCGCCGGTGGATGCGCGCGTCAAGGGGCGGCGCCCGGGCCCTTCCGGCGGGCAGGCCCGGAGACGGCCGTCGCCAAAAGGGCCCCGGTGGCGTGCCGGGGCCCTTGGCGGTGCAAACTCACCCGTGGAGGAGTTTCGCGCTCACTTTTTGAGGCGGTAGAACTGCTGCGCCGCCTGGGCCGGCAGGCTCGCCGAGTTGCCCGTCACCCCGCCGACCGCCGTCCAGGCGCCGCCCAGGGAGGGTGAACTCTCGAGCGTGAAGCCGACCGCATCGGCAGGCCACGAGATGACCAGGTTGTCCCCGTTGCGCGTGACGGTGATCGCCACGGGCTTGGCGGGGAGACCGGCCGAGATCTCTTCGGCGAAAATCTCCAGGAAGGCGATCTTGCAGTTCACGGCCCCGTCGGAATCCGACGCGCTCACCGAGAGGCGTCCGTCCTCGACCTTCACCTTGGCCTTGCCGTCGCGGAAGCGCTCGGTCGTGGTGCAGGGCACCCCGTTCACCACCAGCACGTCCTCGGCCTTGATGCGGATGGTCTGGTCGAAGTTGTTCGACTCGCCGCCCACGATGGAGACCTCGTAGGTGCCGTTGGGCACCGCGATCTCCCAGATCCACGGGCCGCCCGGCTTCTGCATGTGGTTGAAGGTGTCGTAGCGCTCGTCCGGCGCCAGCGCCTTGTCGGTCTGGTTCCGGTTGCGCGCATTGGCCGAGTTGTCCTTGTTCCAGCCGTAGCTGAACCCGTTGCCCCGGTCGGCGAAGGCCAGCCCGTTGTCCGGCAGATAGCCGGGGAAGCCCTCCGAGGTGGAGTTCTGGAAGTTGATCTTCACCGCGGTCATCCCGGTCGCCGTCGCGGTGGCCTCGGCGGTGGTGAAACGCCACTCCTGGGTGACCGTCTGGGCGTTGGCCCCGGTGTCGCGGTAGCTCACCTTCACCGTCGCCGGTGTCTTTCCAGGCAAGGAAGCCGACGGCCGGAAGGAAACCAGGGTGTCGCCGCCGGTCTTGGTGACGGTGGCGGTGACCGGCGTGCCGTTGAGGCTCACCTGCACCGAGGCCGGGTCGAGGGCCAGGGTCGTGTCGCGGATGAGCAGGTCGACCGTGGGCTTGATGCTGACATTGACCCCACCCGGGGCCGGCGAGGCGCTCAGGAGGAAGGGAGGCAGGGCCGGGGCGGTTCCAGCCCGGACGCGGTAGGCCTTGATCGCGCCGCCGGTGTTCGGGTCGTTCACCAGCACCTTGCTCCCGTCGGGCATCACCGAGAAGAACTCGACCGAACCCGTGCTGGTGCCGTCGTAGTAGAAGAGGCGGATCGGGTAGATGCCCGCCGGCTCCACCACGAACGAGCAGAGCGTGTCGCTGGCCCCGCGGCCGCCCTCGAAATCGCCCAGCAGCAGCGAGAGGGCCGAGCGGGGGTCGGGTGTGCCGGACAGCAGCCGGAATCCGTCGTCGCTGTTGACGCCGAGGGTGACCAACCCGGCGGGCAGCTCGAGATAGGTCAGGATCTCGAGGGCGTAGCGGTCGGAAATCCCGTCCGTGCCCGGCATGCCCGGGGTGCGGCGGTCGTCCAGGAAGTTGCCGGCCGTCCCGCCCATGTCCTCATAGTTGATGGTCTCCTCCTCGACGAACAGGCCATCGGGCCCGAAGGCCGAAGGATCGGCCATGTTCTCGTAGGGTTTGCCGGTAGCGCCGTCGATGGCGGTGCCCGCCAGAAGGGCCTCGTAGGGGGCCGAGGACGCGACGAAGACCGAGTCCATGCGCGCCTTGACGGTGCGCACGGTGAAGCCGCGCCGGGTCTTGTCGATCTGGGCGGCTGGGATGGCCCGGGCCGCGTCGAGGCTGCGATAGGCCTCGGCGACAAACGTCCAGGCGAACACCTGCTCGACCGGCGGATTGGCGGTGTCCTTGAAGCGCAGATCCACCTGGTTGGTGGAACCGGAGGGCAGCAGGCCCGGCGGATCGTAGGTCACCGTCGTGGCGGAGCCCGAGGTGGCCATCTGGGCCGAGACCACCGTGCCGTTGAGCTTCAAGTGCACCGAACCGGCGGCGACCTTGGTCGCGGAATCCTCGATGGTCGCCGATGATGAAGGCGCCCTGCAGGCTTCCCACCGCCTTGGTCAACTTGAAGAACCCTTCCTCGATGACACCGGCGTTGCCCTCGCCATTGTCCCCGAAGAGCGCGGAGCCCGCAGGCAGGCCCGAGGCGAAGTCGGTGGAGAAGGAACCGGCGCTCAGGCGGGTGATCGCGCCGAGCAGGGCGGCGGCCTGGACGGCCCGGCGGATCAGCGGGGACGGCGATTGCGGGATGGGCATGATGGATCTCATGAGTGGTTTGGACCGTTCTGGGGAATGAACTTGGCTAAGATTGAGAACCACCGGAGTCACTGCCAAAGGTTGCCAGACCCAGACCAAGACCCAGACCCGCACGCCCTTGCCTAGCGGTCCGGGGCGACGACCCGCCACGGGGGCGGGCGCTTCAGCCCGACCGCGCCCTGATGGGTCTGCACCGCCTTCACCCCGGGGGCTGAGGTCCAGGGCGACCTTGGTCCATGGGCCTGATGGGTTGAACCCGGGTCGCCGGAAGGGCATCCTCGTGGTTCAGGAACGCGTGAAGACTTCGACCTCCTTTGCCACGGTGTGGGTGACGGTCCCCAACCGTGCCCTCGGGCGGAGCCTCGGCCGGCAGGCGGTCGAGGCGGGTCTGGCCGCCTGCGCCCAGGTGTCCGGTCCGCTGGAATCGATCTACCGTTGGCAGGGCGCCGTGGAGTCGTCGCGCGAGTGGTTGCTGGTGCTCAAGACCCGCAACCGATGCCTGAAGGCCCTCGAGGCGCTCGTGGTGGCGCACCATCCCTACGACACCCCCCAATTCATCGCCCTGCCCCTGCTGGGAGGCTCGTCGAAGTACCTGGCCTGGCTCGAGGCCTCGACGCGGCCAACCCCAACCCAACCCACCCGGGCACGGCCGAACCCGCGGCCCGGGGAACCGGCCCGGTCGGCCCGACGAACCCGCTGATCGCATGGGTGTCAGCCCCAAGCAATTCGCCGCGATGGAGGCGCGCCTCGCCGGCAGGAACCTCCCGGGGACCTCCGGACCCGCCGCAAGGGCCGCGGAGACCTCCCTCCATCTGCCCGAGGGCTCCCGGGTCCTGGGCATCGACCCCTCGCTGCGCGGCACCGGATGGGGCGTGATCCGCACCGACGCCCGGGGTCCAGCCTTCGTGGAGGCGGGGACGATCCGCTGCCCGAAGACCTGGGACCGGTCGCGCTGCCTCGGACGCATCCAGGCGGTCCTCGAGGAGGTGCTCCGTCGACATCCCCCCGCGCTCTGCGTCTGCGAGGGGCTCTTCTTCGCCCAGAACCTCCAGACCGCCCTGATCATGGGCGAGGCCCGTGGCGCGGCCCTGGCCACGGTCGCGCGAACGGGGACGGAGATCCACGAGATTGCCCCCCGCAAGGTCAAGCTGGCGATGGTGGGCTACGGAGCAGCGCAGAAGATCGCCGTGGCCAAGATGGTCCAGCGCCAACTGGGCCTGACCGAAACGCCCGATGCGGACGCAGCCGATGCCCTCGCCCTGGCCCTGGTGATGGTGCAGGAATTGCAGAACCCGCTGGGGCCGGCCTCCAAGCGCGTCTGAGAGCGGCCCAACACGGCGCTGCGGCGGGTTTCACCTCCCGGGAGCCGCCCATCCGGTGCCCGTCGTCCTCCGGCCCCGGTGGACCCGCCCCCTCTTACGACCTTCGATTCCAATGCTGCGGCCCAGGCCGGTCTGCGCTTCCATGGGCCCATGCAACTCGACGTGGGAATCCTCACCATCTCCGACCGGGCCTCGAAGGGCCTGTACGATGACCTCGGCGGCCCCGCCCTGGTCGAGGCGGCCGCCGGCCACGGCTGGAACGTGGTCGACAGCCTGCTGGTGCCCGACGAGATCGCCGACATCCAGCGCGCCATCCGCTCGCTCATCGGGAAGGGTTGTGTCCTGGTGCTGACCACCGGCGGCACCGGCGTGGCGCTCCGCGACGTCACACCCGAGGCCGTGCGGCAGATCGCCATCCGCGAACTGCCCGGCTTCGGCGAGCAGATGCGCATGGAAAGCCTCAAGATCACGCCCAACGCCATCCTGTCGCGCAACCTCGCCGCCGTGGTGGATCGCACCCTGGTGATCTGCCTGCCCGGCAAACCCAAGGGTGCGGTCGAGTGCCTCGGCTTCGTGGTGCAGGCCATCCCCCACTGCGTGGAGGTGCTGCAGGAGGTACCGACGAGCTGCTGAACCGCAGGGCCGTCTGGAAGGCCCCGGCCCGGCGCGCGGCTCAGGCCGCTCCCAACCGTTCGGACTCGGCGCGGACCCAGGCGATCACCTCGGCCGCGGCCTCGGCGATGGGCACCATGCGCATCGTGCCGCCGCGCGGCTTCAATTCGATCTCGCCCTTGGCGAGCGACTTCTCGCCCAGGTTGACCCGGAGCGGGAAGCCCACCAGTTCGCTGTCCTTGAACTTCACGCCGGGACGCTCGTCCCGGTCGTCGAGGATCGTCTCGATGCCTGCGGCCTCGAGGCGGGCCTGGAGGTCGAGGGCCAGCGTCATCGGCTGGCTTCCCGGGGTGACCACCAGCGGCGTGAGGCACACCGCGAACGGGGCCACGCTCACCGGCCAGCGGATGCCGTCCTTGTCGTGGCACTGCTCGATGACCGCCTGCAGGGTGCGGGTGACGCCGATGCCATAGCAGCCCATCACGGCGGGATGCCGGGAGCCGTCCTCGGCCAGGAAGGTCGCGTTGAGCTTCTCGGAGTACTTCGTGCCGAGCTTGAACACATGGCCGACCTCGATGGCGCGGCGGATCTTCAGGGGTTGGCCGGTCTCCACGCACGCCTCCCCGACCTTCACCGTGCGGAGGTCGTGCCAGGCGCCGACCTTCAGGTCGCGGTCGATGTCCACGTGGCGGAGATGGAACCCGTCCTCGTTGGCGCCGGTGGTCATGCCCCGGCCGCCCCGGAGGGCCTCGTCGGCGAGGACCGGCACGGCGGTCTTCAGGGTGGCGGCCACCGCCCCCAGCGAACCGGGCCGGGCGCCGAGCAACGCGACGATCTCGTCGGGCGTGGCCGGGCGCACCTGCACGGCCCCGGTCTTGGCCAGGAGCTTGGCCTCGTTGAGCGAGTCGTCGCCGCGCATGAGCACGAGCATCGGCTTGGAGTCCGCGATGAGCACCAGGGTCTTGATCTGGTGACGCGCCGACACCCCGTACGGGGCGGCGGCCAGGGCCTCGATGGTGACCACGCCCGGCGTGGCGAACCGCTCGGGCGCCGCACCGGTGGACTCGGCCGGAGTCGCCTCGACCGAACCGCGGCTGACCGCCTTCTCGATGTTGGCGGCGTACTTGCCGGACTCGCAGTAGACCACGTCGTTCTCGCCGGTCTCGGCCGGCACCATGAACTCGTGGGAATGGTTGCCGCCGATGACCCCGGTGTCGGCCTCGACCGGGAAGGCCTGCAGGCCGCAGCGGGCGAAGATGCGGTTGTAGGCGTCGTACATGCGCTGGTAGCTGGCCATCGCGCCGGCATCGGTGGCGTCGAACGAATAGGCGTCCTTCATCAGGAACTCCTTGGCCCGCATCAGGCCGAAGCGCGGGCGGATCTCGTCCCGGAACTTGGTCTGGATCTGGTAGAAGTTCTTGGGCAACTGGCGGTACGAATTCAGCTCGTTGGCCGCCAGCGAGGTGATCACCTCCTCATGGGTCGGCCCGAGCACCCAGTCCTTGCGGGCCGAGTCGCGCACCTTGAAGAGGACGCCCGAGGCCGTCTCATAGCGGCCCGACGCCTGCCAGATGTCGATGGGCTGCAGGGCCGGCATGAGCAGCTCGACGCCCCCGGCGCGATCCATCTCCTGGCGGATGATCCGCTCGATCTTCCTCAAGACCCGCAGACCCATGGGCAGGAAGGTGTAGAGCCCGCCGGTGAGCTTCCGCACGAGTCCGGCGCGCAGCAGCAACTGGTGCGACACGATCTCGGCGTCGGCCGGGGTTTCCTTGAGGGTCGGGAGGAACGTCTGGGACCAAAGCATGGGAAAGTCTGGGCCGGGGTCGGGGCGGGTGGCCAGAGGGAAACGATGGCCCGCGGTCAGGACGGCGAAACCGGGGACGGGACCGGAGGGGAGAAGGCCCGTGGGCGTGGAAAAGGCCACGGGAGAAAAGATCCCTCCGACGGGGCCTGCGACGAATCGTCCAGAGGAGCCACCCCGGAGGAGCCCCCCTGGGGAAGGCTCACTTCACCATGTTGACCAGCGGGGCCATGCCCTGGATGCGGACCTCGAGGCGGTCGCCCGACTCGATGGGGCCGACGCCGGCAGGTGTGCCCGTGAGGATGACGTCACCGGGCAACAGGGTCATGTTCGTCGAGATGAAGCTCACCAGATGGAAGCAGTTGAAGATCATCTGGCTGGTGTTGCCGTTCTGCCGCAACTGGCCGTTCTGGAAGAGCTGGATGCTCAGGTCATGCGGGTCGATCTTGGTCTCGATGTACGGCCCGAGCGGCGTGAAGGTGTCGAAGGACTTCGACCGGGCAAACTGGCTCTCGCTGCCCTGGATGGTGCGGTCGGTGATGTCCTGCGAGGCCGTGTAGCCGAAGATGTACCGGGCGGCCGCCGCCGGGGTGACGTTGCGCATCTTGCGCCCGATGACCACGGCCAGTTCGGCCTCGAAATCGTTCCGGTGGTTGGGGAACGGGATCTCGATCTTGGTGCCGTCGGAGATGAGGGACGTGGGCGCCTTGAGCCAGAAGAGCGGCTCCTTGGGCGGGGTCATGCCGGCCTCCCGGGCGTGGTCGGCGTAGTTGAGGCCCACGGCGATGATCTTCGACGGATGGACCGGGGTGAGCGTCTTGACGCCCTTGAGCGGGGTGGGCTTCTTCTCGAAGGAAGGGGAGCCGAAGACATCGCCCTGAAGCTTGAAGATCTCCCCGTCGACGACCTTGGCGTGGAAGATCTCCTCGCCCTTTTGGAACCGCCCGATGGCTGCCATATAGATAGGTTGTACCATCGGTGGGGCGGGATTCGCAAGCCAAAGACTCAAACGCCGTCAAGGAAGTTTTGGGCCCCATCCCGGAAACGGGGGGGACCGGAATCCGGAGCCCAGGCGGTCTCTGGCTGGCCCCACGACCTGCGGCGTCACTTCTTCGCGGTGGCCGCAGGAGCCGGGGCGGGCGGGACGGCGACCGTGATCCACAGACGCCGGACCGACTCGAGCACCAGCCGGCGGAAGCCCTGCGGCACGCCATTGTTCTCGCCGGCGCTCACCAGCGGGAACCTCGCCTGCTCGACCCGGTCGGGGGCGGCGACCTCCACGTGGAACGGCCCGGAGAATGCCGGGGCGTTGGTGGCGGCGACCCATCGGAGGATCGCCTCGGTCGCCTTTTCGGGAACCTCGACCGGATCGACCCGGACTCCCGCCGGGATCCCGGCCACCGAGACCCGCAGGCGTTCGGCCGATCCGTGCCGCCGTTCGATCGCCACCTTCCAGTCGTTGGTCAGGCCCGGGGTCAGGACCACAGACGCCTCGGGCACCGTGGCGCTCCATGCCGGCCGGGGACGCGCCACGGAAAGCCGGTAGCGCTGGTCGCGGCCGCCCCGCTGGAGCAGGTTGCCCACCACGAGAATCACCTCGGCGGTCTCGGGCGGGGTCCAGTCCAGGACCGGATCGGCCCCGCCGGCGTCGTCGTTCCGGGCCAGTTCCTTGCCGGCGGCGTCCTCGATGCGCAGCCACGCGTCCAACGGAAAGCCCAGGGCGGAGGCCCGGATCTCCAGGCGCAGGGCCTCGCCCTTGCGGGCGGCGACGCGGTACCGATCCTCGTCGCCGGCCCGGTCCAGGTCGCCGGAGACCGCAGAGGGGATCTCCAGCCGGGCGGCCGACGCGGCCGTGTCGTTCGGCTCGGACTCCACCCCCTCCGGGCCCTCCCCCACCGGCACCTCGATCCGGTCCCGGCGTCCCGGGGGGAGCACCGCATGGATCTCGTCGCCGGCCCGGATCGACACGGCGGGGATCGCAACCGTCTCGGCGGAAATCGGCCCCGGGCCCCAGTCGGCCCATCCCACCTTGGTGTCCACCGATCGACGGATCCCCAGGGGCCAGGCGTGGCGCGGCACCGGGTCGGTGGTCGCATGCAACCGGTACACCCCCTTGGGGCTGCCGCTGAACCGGAGGTCCGAGTCGGCCGGGTAGGCGAAGCCGAAGAGCTGGAGCACGTGGGGCCCGGTGGATTCGACCCGGTGGACCAACAGCGGGTCGAGCGACCGCACCTCGTCGTGGTTCCACGCCACCTGGACGCCCCGGGCATCGAGCAACCGCAGCACCGGATCCAGCGGCGACTGGAGGGTGTAGGCCTCGAGGCGGGCCACGAGGGTCTGGCCGGCACGGAGGTCGATGGCATAGCTGTCCACGTCGCCATTCTTCTCCAGGCGCCCGTTCACCTCGGCCGGGAGGCCGGTCAGGGGTTGGGCCATGGCGGCCGAGTCGTTGGGCTCGACCTCGGCGCGCTGCGGATTGGGCGACAGGATCAGGAAACGCGGCGCGCTGGCCCCCTCGGGGGAAACCGCGCGGATCGCGTACGCGCCGACGGGCGCGGAGGCGGCCACCCGGATGGTGATGACCCCGCTGTTGGTGGTGGCCTCCCAGCCCACCCCGGGGATGTCGAGGTCGACCTTCACGGGCCACGGATCGAACTTGCCCACGAGGGTGACCGACTGCGTGGTGCCGACCTGCATCGCCGCCGGAAAGACGTGGTCGAGCACCGGCACCGCCGCACGCAGCCCCGGGCTCAGGAACCCGAGGCAGACCCAGGCCAGGGCGGGCGCCAGGGCGGAGACCCGCGTGCGGACCATGCCCCGCATCACGGCGGACGGGACCGGTCCCCCGGGCGAACCCTGCCGGCGACTCATGCCAGGCGGCCTCACGCGGCGAAGATCTCGCGGATGCGCCGCCCGTTGTTGACCAGCTGGACCGGCCGGCCGGTGTTGGTGTGGAGGATCTGGTTCGGATCGATCCCCAGCTTCCAGTAGATCGACGCCGCGAAGTCCTCCGGCCGGTACACCGCCTCCGACGCCGCGTAACCCTTGGCGTCGGTGGCCCCGACCACCGCACCTCGGGGACACCCGCCGCCGGCCATGAGGATGGACATCGCATGGGGCCAGTGGTCCCGGCCCACGTCCTTGTTGACCTTGGGGGTGCGACCGAACTCCCCGAGCAGCACCACCAGCGTGGAGTCGAGCAGGCCGCGCCGGTCCAGGTCGCGGATCAGGGCCGCGACGCCGCGGTCCATGTTGCGCACCGAGTCGCCCTTGTAGGCCTCGAAGAGCTTGGTGTGGTGGTCCCATCCACCGGAGTTGACGGTCACCCACGACACCCCCACCTCCACGAGCCGACGGGCCATGAGCAGGCGCTGGCCGAAGTCGTTGCGGCCGTACTCCTCGCGCACCTTGGAATCCTCGCGCGACAGGTCGAAGGCGGCCTGGGCCTGGCTCGAGAGCACCAGGTCGACGCTTTGCTGGAGGTACTGGTCGAACGCCACGGCAGGGTCCTCGGCCAGCCGGTCCGCATGGCGGGCCATGGTGTCGAGGGCCTTACGGAGCTGGCGGCGATGGGCCGCCCGTCCCTCGCTGATGTCGGCGGGCAGCACCACGTCGCGCACCTTGAAGTCGGCCGAGTTGGGCTGGCCGTCGATCACGAAGGGCGAGTGCTTGCCGCCCAGGAAGTTCGGGCCACCGCTGCGGGTCACCGAGGGCATGGACACGTAGGGCGGGAGGCCCTGCCGCTGCCCGCGATGCCACGAGACCACCGACCCGAAGGACGGATGGAAGGTCACGAACGCCCCGCAGGCGACGGGCACCGGCGTGGGTGATCCGGTCATCAGGTAGTGGTTGCCGCCCCCGTGGTTCGGATCCTTGTGGCAGACCGAGCGGATCACCGTGGCGCGGTCGGCCACCTTGGCCAACTCGGGCACGGCCTCGCTGAAGCGGATGCCCGGGACCGACGTGGCGATGTCGGAGAAGCTGCCCCGGATGTCCGAGGGCGCCCCGGGCTTGGGATCGAAGGTCTCGTAGTGGGAGGGTCCGCCATCGAGCCAGATGAGGATGCAGTTGACCGGCTTGCCGCCGGGGGAACCGGCCGCCCCCGGGGTCGCCCGCCCGGGGCCGGGCCGGACGGCGGTCGCCGACGCGGCCTCGAGCCGGAGCAGGTCGCCGAAGCCGGCCCCCAGGAGCCCTCCGAGGCCCAGTTGGATGAAATCCCGGCGGGGCATGCCGGCGCAGTTTCCGAGGTTCGGGTTCATGTCAGTGGTTCAGCACGAATTCCGGCGTGTTCAAGAGCGCCCAGAAGAGGTCCTCCAGGGCGGTCTCCCGCGTGGCCTCGGGCTTCGAGAAGGCGCCCAAGGCCGCCTTCCGTTCCGCATCGGCCGGCGGTCGGCCCAGCAGCAGCAGGTAGAGTTCGTCGACCAGCGAAGGCTCTTCAAGGTCGCCGGCGGCAAGGCGGCGGAGCCGACCCTTCGGATCGGCCAGCTTGGCCTGGAGGGCCTTGGAGTTCATCAGGTGCAGGCTCTGCACCACGCTGAGCTGGGCGTCGCGCTCGCAGGGGCAGTCGCTGCTCGAGTTGGGGCGACCGAACGCGTCGAGGAAGTGCGACGGGATCTTGTAGCTCCAGGTCTGCATCGCCCGCCCGCCGGCCGGGACGGCCGAGAAGGTCTCGGGCACCCCGGTGGCATCACCCACCGCATCGACCAGCACCTCGGCCGGCAGTCGGCGCCGGTAGGACCGGGAGAACTGCCGGGTGTCGCCCAGGTTGGTCTCGTTGGGCCGGGAGCTGAGCTGGTAGAGCCGCGAACCCATCACGGTGCGGAGCAGGTGCTTGAAGTCGTGGCCGTGGCTTGCGAAATCGGCGGCCAGGGCGTCGAGCAGGGCCGGGTTCGCGCACGGGTTCGAGCTGCGGAAATCGTCGACCGGATGGACCAGGCCGCGCCCGAAGAGCCGCCCCCACACGCGGTTCACGGCGGCCCGGGCGAAGAACGGATTGTCCGGAAGGGTGAGCCAGTCGGCCAGGTGACGCCGGGGGTCGGTCGCGTTGCCGGCCGGCAACTCCGGGCCCTCGGGCGGCCGGGGCGTCATCACGGCCCCGCTGACGGGATGCTTCACCGTGCCGCCCGGCGCGAAGAAGAACGTCTCGGTGCCCGCGGAAATGGGCGGTGAAAGGCCCGCCCCCTTCTGCCGCACCGGGCCGAAGTAGGCGGCCAGCTGGTAGAAGTCGTCCTGGCCCCATTTCTCGTTGGGATGGTGGTGGCACTTGGCGCATTCCAGCCGGGTGCCCAGGAACAACTGGCTGAACTGGGTCGTCAGTTCCGGCGGGTCCCTTCGGTCGCGGTACACGACCGCCGGACCCGACCGGTGGTTGGAACCCTCGGCCAGGAGCAGGTCGCGTACGAACTGGTCGTAGGGACGGTTGGCGCGGAACTGCTCGCGCAGCCACTGGTCCAGCAGGAACACGCTCTTGACCCCCACCCGGTCGGGGTTGGGCCGCAGCAGGTCGGCCCACTGGTTGGCCCAGTAGTCGGCATAGGCAGGGTGCTCCAGGACCTGGTCGATGAACCGCCGGCGCTTGTCCGGGGACGGATCGGCCAGGAAGGCACGCACCTCCTCTGGGGTGGGCAGGAGGCCCACGGCGTCGAGCTTGGCCCGGCGCAGGAACTCGGCGTCGGTGCACAGCTCCGAGGGCAGCAGGCCCAGGCGGCGGAACTGGGCCAGCGCCAGGGCGTCGATGAAGTTGTTGGTGGGGATGGCGGCATACACGCGGGCCGGGTGCACCCGGTCGGCCGGCACCGTCAGCGCCGAGGCCGCGACCAACCCCAGGTAACGGGCGACCACCACGCCCTGCCCCGTCAGCCGGCCGATGGCGACGCGTCCCGACTCGTCCACCCGGGCCAGTTCCTTGTCGCTCGATTCGTAGGCGGCCAGCGCCGTGACCTCCCGCGCGCTGCCGTCGGAATACCTGGCCTCCACCGTCAGCCGCTGGCGAGCCCCCTTGCGGTAGGTGCCCTCGGCCGGGGAGACCGCGATGGATTTCAATGCCGGCTCATTGGTCAACACATACGGCATGCCGGCGCGGATCCAGCGGGCCAGCAGGCGGTGGGCGGGAGATCCCGGGGCGAAGCGCTGCCCGCCTTCATGGGGGACGAGCCCGAGCGGCTTGAGCAGCAGGAGGCTCTCCTCCGGCGCTGCCGGGAAGACCCGGCGACCCCGGGCATCCCGCACGATCTCGGCGTGATCGGCGGCCGGATCGTAGGCGAAGACCGAGAGTTTGAAGCCGCCCTGGCCCTCGGGCTTGGAGTGGCAGCCGCCCGAGGCGCAGCCGGCCTGGTGCAGGACGGGCAGGACATCACGCACGAAGCTCGGCGGGCCGGACTCTCCCCGTCCCTGGCCCTTCGGCCTCGCAGGCGCCGGCGGGGCCGGCGGGGCCGGGGCTTGCGCCCGGGGATCGACCGCCGGCAGGGCCCCGAGCTCGCCCAACGCCTTGCCCTGCCCGTCCCAGACCCGGACCCGACCGTCGAAGTCGGCGGCGGCCACGCGACCGTCCTCCGGGCCGCCCCCGGGCGCGACGGCCAAGGCCACGACCGTCGGCGCCAGGTCTGCGATCCGCCGATGCTCGCCCGTCGCGGAACTCTGCTCGCCGGTGTGTGCCTTGAGCTGCGAGTACCGGTCGATGGCGCCGCGCTCGGTGGCCGCCCACACCGACGAACTGTCCCCGGGCCAGGCCACCGCGGTGATGGCCGAGAGCGAGTCGCCCAGGGTCACGATCTTCTCGCGCGTGGCGATGTCCCAGACCTTGAGCTGACGGTCGATGCCGCCGCTCACCACCTGGGTGGCGTTGGTGTTGAAGGCGGCGGCGACCACCGCGGCGGCGTGGCCCTCGAGCACCGCCAGCGGCTCATCCCGCGACGGGTCCCACACCTTCACCAGCGCATCACCGCCGGCCGAGAGCAGCCGGGTCCCGTCGCGGCTGAACTCCAGGTCGAAGACGCTGTCCGCATGGGCTTTCCACGATCGGAGGATCCGGCCGGCGGCGACATCCATCAGGCGGATGCGCCCGGGAAGCCCAGGCCCTCCGTCGCCGAGGGCCAACCGGGAACCGTCGGCGGAGAATTCGACGCTGAGGATCCGGCCCGTGAGCCCTTCGGTCACCTCCCGGTCGACCGCGAGCGTGGAGGGATCGCGAAGGCTGACCCGGCGGAACGACCCGGAGGCGAGCCATCGGCCATCCCGGCTCCAGGCCAGCGACTCGACCGGGGCCAGCGAGACGTCGGGCGAGGCGGCCAGCCTGGGAAAGCCCGGTTCCCGGAGGTCGAACACCTCGACCCGGCCGGCACGCGCGACGGCGAGGCGGCGTCCGGCGGGATCTACGGCCAGCGCCCCCACCGGGCCAAACGACGGGGCCGGCGCCTCCATGGAGACGGGGCGGGGTTCGGGCTCGTCGGTCACGGCCCGGGCATCCCAGGGCAATCCCCGCTGGATCCACTGCCGGAGCGTCCGGATCTGGCCCGGGCTCAACTGCTTGCGCGGCGGCATGTGGGGTTCGGCCCCGGGCAGCACCGACGCCAGCAACCGGCTCTCCTTCGGGCGCCCCTCCTGGACCACCGGGCCCTCGTCCCCGCCCCGGAGCACATGATCCCGGGTCAGGAGCGAGAGTCCGCCCTTCTGCCGGGCCTCGCCATGGCAGGAGAAGCACTCGTCCCGCAGCAGGGTCACCGCCTCACGCCCCAACCGCGCGTCCGCCGCCGGGGCCGCACGGAGGCACACCACCCACAGCGCCAGCACCGGGGCCAACCGGGGCCCGAGGTGGCACAGGAAACGCGGGGCGTTGAGGTTGCGGAAGCGCACGGGATCGAGGTGTCGCTGGAATTGAACCCGCTTCCCCGCCAAAGGCAACCCGGGATGCCCCTGGATTCACGCGGGAAGGACGCCCCTTGCGACACGGACCACCCCGGGACCCCTTTGGTCCTGGGGCCGATGGGTCATGCCGCCGCAGCCCGGGCTCCGGTCAGCGGGGCGGCAGCGCGGCCTGGACCTCCCGCTGGCCACCGGCCACCGGCACCGTCGACGTGGTCCCTCCGGGCCAGCGGATCTCCACCGCATCGATCGTGCGGAGCCCGGCGGCCAGCACCGGGACCGGGTCGTCGCAGGAACCGTCGCCCGACCCGAGTCGGATCTCGCGCCAGGGACCGCGGACCTCGGCCGACCGCCAGCGGACGCGGGCCCCGACGGCCTGTGGATTGCCCGGGGCGCCCGTCAGGCGCACCCGGATGCCCGGGGTCGCCCGGAGGTTGCGCCAGAGGGTGGTCTCGGCCCCGTTCTGGGCGATCGCCAGATCCACCCGGCCATCGCGGTCGTAATCGGCAGCGGCCACGCCCCGGCCGTCGCCGGGGACATCCACCCCACAGGTCTCCTCCGCCACGAAGCCCCCCCGGCCGTCGCCCCGCAGCCAGAGTCCCCGGCCCGAGTCGAGACGCTCGGCGAACGGGTGGGACGTGGACAGGTTCTGCGAGAGGAAGAGGTCCTCATGCCCGTCGCCGTCGAGGTCGGCCACGCACATGGACGACACCGGGGCGCGCTGGGCCACCGCCGGCAAAGGCTTGGCCACGAGGCGATCGCCCCGGTTGAGCAGCAGCACCGAGTCGAGGGTGTCGACCGAGACCGAGCGGGCCCCGGCAAGCGCCTCCCCCAGGAGCGACGGCAGCGTGGCCTTGGAGAAGGCTGCCAGGGAGTCGACCCGTTCCCGGATCGCCGGGAAGAGCGCCGCCCAGAGGCCCATCTCGCGCTCCGGCCGGTCGGCACGTGCCACGGGATCGAACCAGCTCTCGGCCAGGTCGAATCCCTGGCCGGAGCCGAAGTCCCCGTACCACAGCCGACGGGGAGCCTCGGCCGAGGCCTTCCAGCGGGTGTTGCGCCCCCAGTTGCCCAGGACCAGGTCCATGCGGCCATCCTCGTCGAAATCGCCGGCCGCCACGGCATTCCAGAGCCCGGACAAGGCGCCCGGCACGCCCTCGATGGGCAGGTTCCACTCGACCAACCGGCCCGCCTCGTTGCGGAAGAACCGGGGCGGTGCCCACTCGCGCGCCACGACCAGGTCCGGGCGCCCGTCGCCGTCGAGGTCGGTGAACACGGCCCCGGTCACCAGCCCGAGGGCCTCCCACCGGGCCGCCGGGGCGAGCCGACCTCCCTGGTTGTGCAGGAGCAGTGAGGCGGCCGGCTCGGGATACCGTCCCGGGACCGACCGACCGCCGACGAAGACCTCCAGCGATCCGTCGCCATCGACATCTGCCGCGGCAAGGGGTCCGACCGCGAAGGCCGCCCCGACGAGGATCTCTCCGCTGCGACCGCCGGCCGGGTCGTACATCCGCAGCGCACCGCCGTTGGTCAGGCCATCCTCGTAGTTCGAGACCCCCGCCAGCAGGATGCCTTGGATCGGCAGGAGGGAGGTCAGGTCCCGGCTGGTGGGGCGATGGAAGGGCGGGGTTTCGCGGGCCTCGAAGCCCCCGTGGGTGTTCTGAACCCGGATGCCAGGCCTCCCCCCACGCCCCGCGCCGACGACCAGGTCGGGCTGCCCGTCGCCATTGAGGTCGGTCCAGCCCAGGCTGGGCCCCGTCTGCGACAAGCGGTGCGGCAGGGCCGGCTGGCGGCCGAAGTCGTCGAAGGGCTCGTCCTCGTGGCGATGGGCCAGGTTGGCGGTCCGGTCCTCGAACCACCGGACGGGCTGGGGCGTCGGCGGCGGTGATCCCGGGACGGCCCCGGCGGCGGCCTCCCACAGCTCGACGACCGAACCGGCCGGAAGATCGGCCCACCGCGCGACCCGACCCGAGGGCCAGCGTACCCGGACCGCCACCGTGGCCGCACGCCCAGTGGCGAAGGTCCGCACCGCATCGTCGCCCCCGAGGTAGCGGCCGCCGGCGAAGATCTCCTGGGTCTGGTCGGGCAGGCCGGCCGCCGTCACGGTCACCGACGCGCCAATGCCGCCCGGGTTGGGGGCGAGGCCACGCAAGCGGACCAGGACCCGGCCCGCCGGGGTGTTGTTCCGGAGGAAGGCCGGGGCGTCCATGAGGTCGTTCATCACGACGTCGAGGTCGCCGTCGCCGTCGAGGTCGGCGAGGGCCGCGCCCTGCGAGATGGAGTCGAGGGTGAACCCCCAGGCGGCCGAGACGTCCTCGAAGGTGGCGTCGCCCCGGTTGCGGAAGGCCGCGTTGGAGGTGGCCAGCCTAGGGAAGGAACCCACCACCGCGGCGATCTCGGCGGGGGTCTTCAGCGCGCCGCGTCGCTGAGCCTCGGCGATGCGGCGGGCGCCGTCGCCGTCCTGGAAGTCGCGCCACTGTCCGTTGGGCACCAGCAGGTCCTCGAACCCGTCGAGGTCGACATCCAGCACCAGCGGTCCCCAGGACCACTCGCTGGCCTCGACACCGGCCTGCCAGGCAACCTCGGCCCAGGTGCCATCCCCGCGGCCGAGCTGGAGCACGTTGCGCTGGACCTGCGCCCGATCGGTCGCCCGGCCCGGCATCCGGAGGGTTGGAGCCATCCCGGCCGTCTGGGTATGCCGCCAGGCGCGGTTGCGGCTGAACATGTCCACGGCGAAGAGGTCCACGTGGCCGTTCCGGTCAAAATCCCCGAAATCGACCCCCATCGAGAAGGTGGGATTGCTGCGGAGCGCCGCCGGGGACAATTCCCGAAAGCGGACGACGCGGTCGGGCCCCGTGTCGTTGATCCAAATGCGGTCCGGCGTGTGCAGGTCGTTGCAGACGTAGAGGTCGGGCCGCCCGTCGCCCGTGAGGTCCTGGAAGCGGACCGCCAGGCCCCAGTCGCGGGGTGGCGCCGTCAAGCCCTTGCCCGAGGCGTCTCGGAAGGCCCCCGCGGTCCACGACACGGCCGCGAACCGGCCCCGGCCATCATTGAGCCAGAGCACGTCGGCCTCACCCATCTCGACGACCTCCCCGGTCGGCCGGATCTCGAAGCGGTTGGTGAGGTCGGGAGCGGTCACCGCTCGGCCGTTGACCGCCACCACGACGGTGGCGTCGTCGGTCTGGCGCAACTGGTAGCGGGTGTTCGGCTGGTCGAGGATGGTGGTCGGGCGGAAGTTCGCCACGTAGAGGTCGAGGTCGCCGTCGCCATCCACGTCGGCCAGGGCCAGGGACATCGCGCCGGAACGGGACCGAAGGCCCGCCTCGTCGGTGGCCTCGAGGAATCGGCCGGACCCGTCGTTCCGCCACAGCCGGGTGCCGCCCCCGAGCTGGTTGACCAGCAGGTCGGGATCGCCGTCGCCGTCGACGTCGGCGAAGGCCGCGCCGGTCGAGTCGTTGGAGGCCGAGGACGGGTTGAGCCACGACACCCCGGGCAGGACCCGGTCGGTCACGTTGGTGAAACGCCAGTCGCCCAAGTTGCGGTAGAGCGCATTCGGCGAGTCGAGCCCGCAGAGGAACACGTCGACCCGGCCGTCGCCATCGACGTCGGCCAGGGCGACCCCGGACCCCGAGGCCAGGTTGCGGTTGGTCACCGCCCGGGCCTCGGAGAGCCGGTTGGTGAAGTCGATGCTCAGGCCGGCGGACGGCAACCGGGTGAAACCCGGGGCCTGGGGGGCGGCAGGCCGGGGCACCGGCGTGAGACGCCGAAGGCCCGGCGGGGCAGCGGGGGTCCACGGCCCGACGGCTGGCGACCCTTGGGCGGCGACCGGGAGGGACCCGGGGACCAGCCCGCCGCCCACTCCCGGAAGGAGGATCAGGAGCAGCATCCGCAGGAGCGTCGAGGCGGCTTGCGGGGCCGACGCATGGATGGATCGGAGCCTCATGGCGTCGGTCGTCCCGGGACCGGGACGGTGATCTCGGCCAACCCGGCCGCCACGGGCACGCGGCGCACCGGGCTGCCCGGCCACCGCACCTCGACCTCGCCGGCGGCACGGCCCGAGGCCAGGACGGTCACCGGGCTGTCGACGCTGCAGTACCCGCCCCCCAGGCGTACCTCGCGGCGTGGCCCCGTCGTGCCCGAGGCGATCCACCGCAGCGAGGCCCCAATGCCCGAGGGGTTGCCGGCGGGTCCGACCAGCCGGACCCGCAGCCCGGGGCGGGCCGAGCGGTTGGCGAAGAGCAGGGTCGGCCCGCTGTTCTGCCCGAGGGCCAGGTCGGTGCGCCCGTCGGCATCGAAGTCGGCGACCGCCACGCCGCGTTGCTCGCCCCAGGCCACGACGCCCGAGTGCTCGTCCGCCCGGAAGTCGCCGCGGCCCGAGCCAAGCAGCAGCAGTCCACGGCCCGCGTCGTAACGGGCATCGTCGGGGTGGACGCCGAAGTGGTTCTGGGTGAGGAAGACATCCTCGCTGCCATCCCCGTCGAAGTCGGCGACCGCCAACCCGTAGGACGGGGCCACCTGGGCCCTGACCGGAAAGGGCCGCCATTCGAAATGATCCCCACGGTGGAGCAGCACCCCGGCATCGAGGTTGAGGGCCGACACGATTGGCAGGGCGTCCAGCGCCGGACCGAAGAGGTCGGCCATCGCGGCCTTGCCAAAGGAACCGGCATCGGGAAAGCGCCGGGCCGCCTCCGGGACCAACCCCGCCAAGGCCGGACGCCGGCGCACCGGCCAGTCGCGCCCGTCGGGGCCGACATAGCTCTCGAGAACGTCCCACATCCCGTCGCCCAAGAGATCGCCGTGGCGGATGCGCAGCGGCCGCCAGCGGGCGTCGGCACCGAGGAAGTGGTTGCGCCCCCAGTTCCCGGCGGCCAGGTCCATGCGCCCGTCGCCGTCGAAGTCGCCGGCCGTCAGTCCCAGCCAGAGACCGGTCCATTGCGACAACCGCTCGACACCCGCCGGCAGGCCCCGGCCCCTCAGCGGCGGATCCCAGGGTTCGAGCCGGCCCGAACGGTTGCGGAAGAGCCGGATCGGGCCCCACGAGGTGGACACCGCCAGGTCGGGCCGGGAATCGTCGTCGAGGTCGGTGAACACCGCACCCTGCACGAGGCCCAGCGCCTCGAAGCGTCCATCGATGCCCAGGCGGCCACCGCGGTTGCGCACCAGGAGCGAACCCGCAGGCTCGGGGTAGCGACCGGGGACCTCGCGGACGCCGACGAAGATCTCGAGTTCCCCGTCGCCATCGACATCGGCCGCCGCCATGGAGCCCACGGGGCAGGCCCGGCCGCTCAGGACCTCACCGCTGGCGCCGCCGGCCGGATCGACCACCCGCAGCGCACCTCCGTTGGTGGCGCCGTCCTCGGCGTTGCTGATGCCGGCGAGGATCATCCCCCGCAGGACCAGCACGGTGGACAGGTCCCGCGCCGCCGGCTTGAGGAGCGCCGGCAACGCCAGGGCCGCGAAGCCCCCGCGGGCATCGTTGGTGAAGACCCCCAGGGTCCCCCCCTGGCCCGCCGACACCAGCAGGTCGTCGCGGCCGTCCCCGTTGACATCGGCCCAGCTCACGCCCGGACCGGCCTGGGCGAGGTCGAAGGGCTTGAGGGGCTGGCGGGCGAACTCGTCGAAGGGCGTGTCGATGTGGACGTGGGCCAGGCGGTCGGTCAGGGCTTCGAACCGGGGGGGTGTCGCCGGGACCACGGCGGCGGCCGGGGCGGTCGGCGCCGATTCGACCGGACCCTCCGCATGAATCTCCACCACGCCGGGCCCCACGCCGGTCCGGCGGGTCACCCGGCCATCGCGCCAGGTCACCGTCACCTCGGCCGCGCCGGCGGACCCCAGGGCGAAGCAGCGGAGGGCCTCGTCGCCCGAGAGATACCGGCCTCCGGACATCATCTCCTGAGTCTGGACGGGCAATCCCGGCACGACCACCCGGATCCGCGCCCCGATGCCCCGGGTGTTGCCCGCCGGGCCGCGCAGGCGGACCGCCAGGCGGGCGGCCGTCCCCCGGTTCCGGTACACCTTGGCAGGGCCGTTCAGCGTGTTGAGCACCAGGTCCAGGTCGCCGTCGCCATCGAGGTCGCCGGCGGCCATGCCATGCTCCACGCCGGGCGCGTCGAAGCCCCAGGCCACGGTCACGTCTTCGAAGGTCAGGTCGCCCCGGTTGCGGAAGGCGGCGTTGGGCGTGTCGAGGCGGGCGAACATCCGGCGCATCTCGAGCATCTCGCGCTGGCCCATCGCCCGGCCCGCCTTCAGGGCCTCGGCCCGGGCCGCCACATCGACGTCCATCATGTCCATCTCGTGGCCGTTGGAGACCAGCAGGTCCTCGTAGCCGTCGAGGTCCACGTCGAGGAAGACGGGGGTCCACGACCATTCGCTGGCGCTGAGGCCCGCCAGTCGGCCGATCTCGGCGAAAGTGCCATCGCCCCGCCCCAGGAAGAGCGTGTTGTGGGAGAACTGCGGACGGTCGTCCCAGGTGCCCGGATGGTAGAACCCCGGCGGCAGGCCATCCATCTGGAAGTTCCGGCGGCGGTGGTCGCGGCTGAGCATGTCCAGCACCAGGAAGTCGTCCACGCCGTCGCGGTCGATGTCTGCGGCGTCGACGCCCATCGAGAACGCGCTGGTGTGGCGCAGGGCGTAGGCCGGCGCGGCCCGGAACCGCAGCGGTCCGCCCGGGGGCGTGTCGTTGATCCAGAAACGGTCCTCGGAGTGGAAATCATTGCAGACGTACAGGTCGGGACGGCCGTCCCCGGTGAGGTCGCGGAAGAGCACGCTCAGGCCCCAGTCCTGCGGGGCCGAATCGATCGGACGCCCGGACGCGGCCAGGAAGGCGCCGCCGGTCCACGACACCTCCGTGAATCCGCCCTTGCCATCGTTGAGATAGAGGACGTCGACCTCCCCGTTCTCGCGCGGTCCGGCCGGGGTCATGGTGAAGCGGCCGACCAGGTCGGGCTCGTCGATGGATCGACCGTTGTAGGCCACGACGCGCTGCCGGCCGTTCTCCTCGAGGATCGAGTACTTGGCCTTGGGATCGTCGCGCACGGTGGCCGTCCGGTAGTTGGCCACGTAGAGGTCGAGGTCGCCGTCGCCGTCGGCATCGGCCAGCGACAGGCTCGAGCCCGCCCGGCGCGGGTTGAGCACCGCCCCGGCCGTGAACCGGCCGGCCCCGTCGCCCAGGAAGAGGCGGGTCCCTTGCCCCAGGGTGTTGAGCAGCAGGTCCAGGTCGCCGTCGCCGTCAACATCGGCCAGCACCGAGCCCGTGCCCTCCAGGGCGGAAAGCACGCCCGCGCCGAAGGCCTTTTCCGTCACCCGTTCGAAGGTCCAGTTGCCGAGGTTGCGATAGAGGGCACCACCCCCGGCATACCCGGCCAGGAACACCTCGGGACGTCCGTCGCCGTCCACATCCCCGAGGGCGACCCCGGAACCGTTGAGCGGGATCTGGTTGGTCAGGTAGCGGGAATCGGGAACCCGGTTGGTGAAGGCGATGCCGGTCGTGCGCGCCCCCAGCAGGTCGAAGCCGGCCGGTGCGGCGGCCCCCGACGCCGCCCCGGCGAGCCCGGGCAGGAGCCCCGGCAGCGGGAATCCCGCCAACAGGAATCCGGACAGGGCCGACAGGAACGTCGATGGGGAACCGCAGGAGGCCACGTCCCGACACTCGTCGGATCGTCGGCCGGATTCCAGCCGAGAACTCCGGCAGGCCTGCGGCGGCGGCCGCACGAGGCCTCAGCGGGTCAACTGCTTCTCGAGGTAGCCGACGTCCTGGCGGACCTTGGCCTCGACCTCCATGCGGTCGCGCACCTGGCGGCAGGCGTGGAGCACGGTGCCGTGGTCGCGGCCGCCGAAGGATTCGCCGATCGCACTGAGCGAGTGTTCGGTGAGTTGGCGGGCCAAGTACATGGCGATCTGGCGCGGGAAGGCGATGTTCTCCGGACGCCGCTTGCTGGTCATGTCGGCCAGGCGGATGTCGAAGTAGTCGGCGACCCGCTTCTGGATCTCGCCGACCGAGATCGCCACCTTGCCCTCCTCCTGGAGGATCTCGCGCAGCAGCGTCTCGACCGTCTCGAGGTCGAGCGCCTTGCCGGAGATCTGCGCATAGGCCGCCACGCGGACGAGGGCGCCCTCGAGCCGACGGATGTTCGTCCGGATGCGGTTGGCCAGGAAGAGGATGACCTGCTCGGGAAGGCTCACGCTCAGGGCCGCCGCCTTCTTGTTGAGGATGGCCAGACGCGTCTCGACATCCGGCGCCTTGAGGTCGGCGGTCATGCCCCACTCGAAGCGTGAGATGAGGCGCTGCTCGAGGCCCTGGATCTCGTTGGCGGGCCGGTCGCAGGTCAGGACGATCTGCTTGTGAGCGTCATGGAGGGCGTTGAAGGTGTGGAAGAACTCCTCCTGAATGCGCTCCTTGCCCTGGAGGAACTGGATGTCGTCGATCAGCAGCACGTCCAACTCGCGGTGCTTCTTGCGGAACTTGGTGATCTGGCTGTTCTGCAGGGCCTCGATGAACTCGTTGGTGAACCGCTCGCAGGACAGGTAGCCGATCCGGGCGTTCTTCTTGTGGGCCATCACATGGTGCCCGATGGCCTGGAGAAGGTGGGTCTTGCCGAGCCCCACCCCGCCGAAGAGGAACAGCGGGTTGTAGGTGTGGCCCGGCTTCTGGGCCACGCCCATGCACGCCGCATGCGCGTGGTGGTTGTTGGCACCGACCACGAAGGTCTCGAAGGAGTTGTTGGGATTGAAGATCCCCTCCGCCTTGCGCTGCGTCTCGCCGGAGCGGCCATCGCCCGCGCGGTCCGCCGGACGGGTCCTCGCGACCGGAACGGGCTCGGGCGCCACCGCCATCCGGTCGGCCGGCGCGTCGGCTGAGGCAGCGGATGCGGCGGCCGGATCGGCCACCCGGATGGCGAACTGCACCTCGATGGGACGTATCGCCGCGCGGCTGATCACCGAGCGGAGCACGTCGAGGTAGTTGTCCTTCAACCAGAACTCGCAGAACTCGTCGGCCACCTCGAGGATGAGGATGTCACCGTCCAGACACCGGGCGGTCACGGGCGCGAACCAAAGGTTGTACAACTCGGTCTTGAGCATGCCCCGGAGGGTCTGCTGCGCCGCCTGCCACAGGGCTTGAGGTTGATCGGACATGAAATCTTGGAAAGGGGCCTCGAAGGGTCTGGAAGGGTCTCGGATTTGGGTCTTATTCACCGCATCCGGTCAACGCACCGAACAGGCACCGAGTGATTGGGCCTCTTTGGCGGGGGAATGAAACCCCGACCCGAGCCCACGGTCGACGCCAACAACGGCCAAGGATCCGATGAAAAGCCCGAAAGACGAGGTTTTCCGGGGTTCCGCAAGGAAGGCATGCATCGTGTGTTGGCTTGGTTTGTTCTTCGGTCCGCCGCGTTTTGTTCGCCGGCGGGCGAGGCTTCTAGGACAAAGCACCCGGTACCGCTAGAACAAGTTTTTGGGCATTGTCCCCACGTTGTTCACAGGGTGCCCGGAAGCACGAGATCCGGCGGATTTGACAAGCAAAACCGCCGGATCGACGACCGAAACGTTACTTCTTGGCAGGAGCGGCCTTCTTGGCCGGGGCGGCCTTCTTGGCGGGGGCCGCCTTCTTGGCCGGGGCGGCCTTCTTGGCGGGGGCCGCCTTCTTGGCCGGGGCGGCCTTCTTGGCCGGGGCGGCCTTCTTGGCGGGGGCTTTGACCGCAGCGAGGGCGCAGGCGCGGGACGGGGAGTTGGATTGGGTTGGTTTCACTCTGAGTTTATTGTTGTTGTGTTGTTAGGTCCAACGCGACGGCGCGCCCACGGGGCCGAGGACGGCTCCGAGGGACACCGGCACGTTGAAAGTCGAAGGGGGGGGTCGGCGGAAACCCCGGGGCGCCGGACACCGGTCGGCACCCCGGCCAGGCATCTGGTGTCCGGGAAGTCTGTTCGAGCGGTTCATGGTCGGTTCTTGCCAGGAAATTTCGTTTCAAATAATCCCGATCGCCCGCTCTTGACAACCCGATTCCATCGCCCCGCACGGAAATCTTCCCGAAGGACCAGCCCGGTGGCATCGTCGACGCCCGGTGCGCGAGCGTTGGCAGAAATTCACGGAGGAGGCGGAAACCTACCTGTTGGCGGTGATTCTTGAGGATCTGCCGGGGCGCAAGGCGTCGATGATCCGAGGCCTGCTGGCCCTCTTGTCGCATGTCTTCGCCGGCATCGTGAAGCTCAGGCGCCTGCTCTACAGCCTCCGCATCCTGCGCGACGCGACCCTCGGGGTGCAGGTGATCGCCGTCGGCAACCTCACCGTGGGAGGCACCGGCAAGACACCGGTGGTCGAGAAGTTCGCCCGGGCGCTACAGGATGCGGGGCGCAAGGTGGCGATCCTGTCCCGCGGCTACCGCTCGAAGCCGAGGCCGGTGTCCGAGCGACTCCTCGACAAGCTGCTGCTGCGCGAGGACACCACGCCGCCCCGGGTGGTGTCCGACGGCCAGTCGCTGCTGCTCGACTCCGAGACGGCCGGCGACGAGCCCTACATGCTGGCCTCGAACCTCCGGGACGTGGTCGTGCTCGTCGACAAGGACCGGGTCAAGGCCGGGCGCTACGCCGTCGAGCACTTCGGCTGCGACACGCTGCTGCTCGACGACGGCTTCCAGTACTGGAGACTCGCGGGCCGGCGCACCGACGTGGTCCTGATCGACTGCCAGCAACCCTTCGGCAACGAGCACCTGCTGCCGCGCGGCACCCTGCGCGAGCCGCCCTCCCATCTGGCCAGGGCGAGCGTGATCTTCCTGACCAAGAGCAACGGCAGGACGGAGGCCCTGCGCGAGGGCATCGCGCGGCTGAACCCGAGGGCCGGGATCATCGAGTGCGTCCACCACCCGCTCTACTTCGAGGACGTCTTCACGGGCGAGCGTCGCGGGCTCGACCTGCTGCAGGGCCGGCGCGTGGCCAGCCTGAGCGGGATCGCGCAGCCCGAGAGCTTCGAGTCGAAGCTCGCCGAGCTCGGCGCCGAGATCGTCCTGGCGCGCCGCTACGCCGACCACCACCGCTTCACCCAGCAGGAGGTGCTCGACGCCGTGAACCGAGGCAAGAAACGGCGGGCCGACATGCTGGTGACCACCCAGAAGGATGCGGTTCGCTTCCCCAAGCTCGACCGCCGCGACCTGCCCGTCTACTTCATGCGCGTCGAGATCAAGATCATCGCCGGCGCGCAGGGCTTCGACGACGCCGTGGGCCGCATCTGCTTCCGTTGATCCGGCAACCGATGCCGGAGCAAGGCCTTCGCCCGCTTGGCACCGGCTGGCGCCTACTTCCGGAAGATGCTGGAGATCTGCACCGGCACCGGGGCGGGCAGGAAACCGAATTCCAACGCGCCGCGCGGGACCGGCACCAACACCCCGTCGACCGAGTCATTCACCGAGACCTTCAGCCCGGTTCCCGAACGGCGCACCCGCAGGCGGTTCCAGCCGTCGGCACGGACCGCCGGGAGTTCCGGCAACCGGAGCATCGTCCCACGACCCCGGGCCCGGAAGACCACCGGGGGGACCCGGTCGGCCGACTTGCCGTCCCAACGCCAGTCGAGGATCAGTTCCCCGCCCCGGAAGGACGACTCCGACCAGAGCACGGAGTCCCCTCCGGCGTCACCGGCCTGGCCGCGGAGCGTCCAGTCGGCGGCTTTCCAGACGTCTGCCCGCGCCGGGACCTTCCATCCGCGCAGGGTCCGTCCATCGTAGAGGCTCCTCCAGGGCTGGGCCTCCGGCGCGGACTCCGAGGCCGGGACCCCGGCGGTCGGCAATTCCTGAAGGCGCAGGTTGCGCCAGTCGACGACACCGCCCTCGGATTCCAGGGCGATGTACCCGCGCCGCCAGTTGCAGGCCGTGCCGCCGGAGACCTCGGCACCATTGACCGAAAGCCGGATCACCCCGTTGGTGGCAACAATGCGGTAGTGGTTCCAGTCCGGGGAACCGAGGCTCCGGGACTCCTTCGGGAAGCTGCGGTCCCCACGGTTGGGCGCGAAGGGTTTCATGGTCGAGCCGTGGATCGGGAAGATGTCGCCGTGGGTCGTGAACCAGTCCGACTTGCCGTACCCGTGGTCGAGCACCTGCACCTCGATGGCACGCAGGAAGGGCTGTCCCAGGGCCGGCATCGGTCCCGACCAGATGAAGACCCCGGCATTGCCTCCGGGCTTCAGGTGCCGCCATTCCAGTTCGAGGACGAAGTTCTCGTACTGGCGCTCCGTGCGCAGCGCCCCGGTCGGGATCCCGTCGCAATGGATCAATCCCTCACGGACCGTGAAGGTCGCCGGGGCGCAGTTGACATTCACCCAGCCATCCAGGTTGCGGCCGTTGAAGAGGGGCTTGAACGGGGCCTCGGCCGAGGTCGCCGGGCTCATCCAGCCGAGGAGCGCGGCAGCGAGGACGGCCGACCTGATCCGGCGGACGATGCGGACGGGAATCATGGGTCCGACGCTGCCGCCAAAGGACCCGGCAGGGAAGCATGGAAAGCCCGGACCCCGGCCACCGGACGCGGGCGGTGGGGGGAGTCAACGCCCCTTCCAGCGCTGATCGCGGGCCTTTAGGCGCTCCGGCGAGGGTTTGTCCGCCGCCATCAGCACGAGGTTGGTCCCCGGGGTCCAGGGAACCTCCCGGAAATCCACGAACAGCGTGCGCGGGATCATCTCGACGACATGACCGAAGGCTCCTAGGGACACCGTCCCGGGCAGTTGGGTGGTGTCGATGAAGTACATCGGGCCGAAGGGCGTGGAATTGGTGTCCGGGCGGCTGTAGACGTAGGTGATCGGCGCGTTGGTGACGCGGGGCGCCTGCTCGCCGGGGAAGGCGATCGACACCGGGCCTCCGGCCAGCAGGCGCGGGTGGTCGATCCGGAGGACCGGCGTGCCGTCGGCCTGCTTGTCGAAGGTGAGATGCCAGGCGCCGTTGCGCACCCGGTAGGCCTCGCAACCGCCATACACGCTCACGTAGAGGAACAGGGTGGTGATGAAGATGCCGAAGAACTTCTTCAGCGCCCTCTCGGCCTCCGGCGAGGGTTCGTTGTTCACGTCGATCGGTGCGGTCGTCCCCCGGCCATTCGGCTCAGGCGTTGTAGATGCTGGAGCTTACGCTGCCGCCACGGCCCGTCCAGTTGGTGTGGAAGAACTGGCCCCGCGGCTTGTCCACCCGCTCGTAGGTATGGGCCCCGAAGTAGTCGCGCTGCGCCTGGAGCAGGTTGGCCGGCAACGTCGCCGAACGGTACTGGTCGTAGAAGGCCAGCGCCGTGCTGAAGGCGGGTACCGGAATGCCCTTCTTGGCGGCCGAGGCGACCACGTTTCGCCAGCCCTTCTGGCACTTCTTGATCTCGGCGCGGAAGTAGTCGTCGAGCAGCAGGTTGGCCAGCTTGGGGTTCTTGTCGTAGGCCTCCTTGATCCGGCCGAGGAACCGGGAGCGGATGATGCAACCACCGCGCCACATCAGGGCGATGCCGCCGTAGTTGAGCTTCCAGCCGTACTCGGCCGCCGCGGCGCGCATGAGCATGTAGCCCTGCGCGTAGCTCACGATCTTCGAGGCGTAGAGGGCGCTCCGGATGTCGGCGATGAAGGCGTCCCGGGCTGCCGGCTTCTTGGCGGCGCCGAGCAGCGGCTTCGGGCCCTTCAGCTTGCGGGCAGCCTTCACACGCTCCTCCTTCATGGCGCTGACGCACCGGCTGAAGACCGCCTCGGCGATGAGCGTGACCGGCTGGGCCAGGTTGGCTGAATCGATGACCGTCCACTTGCCGGTGCCCTTCTGGCCGGCCGTGTCGAGGATCTTGTCCACCAGCGGGGACCCGTCGGTGTCCTTGAAGGCGAGGATGTCGCGGGTGATCTCGACGAGGAAACTGTCCAGCTCGCCCTGGTTCCAGTCGGCGAAGACCCGGTGCATCTCGTCGGCCGTGAGGCCCAGTCCGTTCCTGAGGATGTTGTAGGCCTCGCAGATGAGCTGCATGTCGCCGTACTCGATGCCGTTGTGGACCATCTTCACGTAGTGGCCGGATCCGCCGTCGCCGACCCAGTCGCAACACGGGGCCCCGCCGTCCACCTTGGCGGAGACGCCCTGGAAGATGTCCTTCACCGCCGGCCAGGCCTTGGACGACCCGCCGGGCATGATGCTCGGACCACGCCGGGCCCCCTCCTCGCCTCCGGACACGCCGGTGCCGATGAAGAGCAGCCCCTTGTTTTCGCAGTACTTCACCCGCCGTTCGGTGTCGCCGTACAGGGAGTTGCCGCCGTCGATGAGGATGTCGCCGGGGGACAGGTGGGGGATCAGTTGGTCGATGAAGTCGTCGACCGCCTGCCCGGCCTTGACCAGCATCATGATGCGACGCGGCGTCTTGAGCTTCGACACCAGATCGAGGATCGAATGCGCCCCCAGGATCCTGGTGCCCTTGGCCTCGCCAGCCAGGAACTCGTCCACCTTGGAGGTCGTGCGGTTGTAGGTCACGACGGTGAAGCCGTGGTCGTTCATGTTGAGGATCAGGTTCTGGCCCATGACCGCCAGGCCGATCAGGCCGATGTCTCCAGTGGGATTGCTCATTCGTGCAACGCGTTGCGCCCGTCAACGTATCGGTCGCACGGAAGGGCAGGCCAGCGGGATTTTTTCCTGGCGTCCGTGGCGGGTGCCCGGACCGGCTTGCGCGCCCGTCGAACCTTGCTACCATCAATGGTCCTCCGGACCCCGGCCTGACCGGTGACCGGACGGCACTCATCGCCCAACACCGTTATGGCCCACGAACTCGCCCCCCTGCCCTACCCCAAGGACGCCCTCGAGCCCCACATCGACGCGCTTACCATGGAGATCCACCACGGCCGCCACCACAAGGCCTACGTGGACAACCTCAACAAGGCCATCGCCGGAACCCCGGTCGAGGCGCTTTCGATCGAGGCCCTCATCGGCAACCTCGCCGGCGTGCCCGACGCCATCCGCGGTCCGGTGCGCAACAACGGCGGTGGCCACTGGAACCACACCTTCTTCTGGAACCTGCTCGGGCCCGGCAAGGGTGGCACGCCGACGGGCGACCTGGGCGCGGCGATCATTGCGGCCTTCGGTTCCTACGCCGACTTCCAGGCGAAGTTCGAGGCCGCCGGCATCGGCCGTTTCGGGTCGGGCTGGGCCTGGCTCGTGGTCAACGGCGGCAAGCTGGAGATCGTCTCCACCGCCAACCAGGACAACCCGCTGATGGGCAAGGCGATCGCCGGGTGCGAGGGCACGCCGATCCTCGGCGTCGATGTCTGGGAGCATGCGTACTACCTCAAGTACCAGAATCTCCGGGCCGCCTACCTCAAGGCCGTCTGGAACGTGGTCGACTGGGGCCGCGTTTCTGCTCTCCATGCCGCCGCCCTTCATGCCGACGCGACGTGACCCCACCCCAATGCGGCAAGAGGCCGCATCCCAAGGAACGCCGCCCCCACCCGGGCGGCGTTTTCAATTCCGGGACAGCCGGTCTCCCGGGCCTCACCGGCCGGTCGGTCCATCCGGATCCCCTCGAGACCCGCCAGACCCTGCGGCCGAACCTCCGCTCCGGAGTTCCTTCATGGGGCGGCGATGACCGCGGCAAGCGACTTCAGGTGGGCCGCGACGGTGAACCTCTGCTCGAAGGCCCGCCTCAGGTCGTTGCCGTCGATCTTCCCCGCCACGGCATGCAGGGCCGCCGCCAACGCCGGGACATCGCGCGGCACGCACAATCCGGGATAGTCCGGCGGAAAATATTCAGGGATCGAGCGCCAACGGGTCGTCACGCAGGGTAGTCCGTAGGCCATCGCCTCGATGAGGTTCAGCGGTTGCCCCTCGTTGGCGAAGTAGGTCGGGAAGAGGAAGATGTCGGATTCCCGGAGCAGGCGGTCCTTCTCGGCTCCCGAGACGAAACCGGCGATCTCGAGGTCCCCGGCGATGTCGGGCCGGGCCGCGTGCGCGCGGAACTCATCCTCCTCGGCCGCCGACAGGAAACTCCCGGCGACGGTCAGCCGGAAGCGGGGACCCGGACCGAGGATTCGGTTGGCTGCGACCACGGCGTCGATCGCGCCGAACACGCCCTTGTCGCGGGTGCAATGCGCCATGAAAAGCACCCGGAGGACCGGACCCTGCGGCGCCCCTGAACGCCGGGGCCCAAGGTGGCTCCAGTAGTCCGGACAGGGATCGGGGATGCCGTTGCCCACCACGACGACGGACCGTGGCCGGAGCACCTCCGCGTCGGCGCGGTTGCTCCGGGCCAGCACGATGGCCCGCGAGGCCCGTCCCAGGCAGGCCCGCGTCATCCAGCGCTCCCACGGCCAGGCCTCCGACTGCAACCAGGCCCCGAGGCCGACCGCATGCCAGTGGAGGATGACCCGCTCGAAACGCCAACGGATCAGGGCCATCACGAGAAAATCCCGGTAGAGCGAGGAGCGTTTGGGCGGCGACGGGACGTAGTAGAGGCTGCGGCACCCATGCTCCCGCGACAGGCGGAGCGCCTGGCGGCAGAATCCCGCCAGGGCCCGGATCTTGCCCCCCCGCACCGCACCGATGTCCGAAAGGCCCGCCGAGAATCGCGCATCGACGTGGAGCACCTCGATGCCCAGCGACGGATCCGCCGCGAAGCCTTCCACCATCAGTTTCACCATCTGGCTCTGCCCATGGTGGGGTGGCGGCACATGCGCGAAGACGAGGAGTTTCATCCGGGAAGCAGGGCCTGGGGCAGGAGCGAGATCGCCACGACTTCGAAAAGCTTGCCTGAGGCCGGACCAAAAGCGAAGGATGGAGACCGGTTCGGGACGTAGCTCAGCCCGGTAGAGCACTTGGTTTGGGACCAAGACGTCGCAGGTTCAAATCCTGTCGTCCCGACCATCCCTCCCGGATCGTCCACTCCCCTCCGCCCGTTTTACGGCCCTTCGTCCACCCTCCTTCATCCGCTCCCGGTTGATTTCCTCGGCATTCCCCCCGGCCGATCCCGTGCGGACCGGTGGGCCACGCCGCCGCACCTGCGGTTTTGCCCCCAAGGGCCCGAGCGAAGCCGCAGGACCATGCCGCGGGGCAGGAACGGGACGGGACAGCGAAACCTCCGAAGAAAAAAGCCGCCCTTTCGGGCGGCTGGATGGATCATGGGTCCCAAGACGGACCTGATGACGAAACGATGGACGGACCGGGGGATTCCGCAGGCGTGGCCTGGAAGGGTCGACCCGTCGATCAGGAGTTGGACGAGGCGGCCGGATCAGCCGGGGCCGGGGTCTCGGACACCGGCGCGAAGTCGACCCACTCAAGGATGGCCAACTGGCCGGCATCTCCCTGGCGCTGGCCCAGGCGGAGGATGCGGGTGTAGCCCCCGGTGCGCCCCTTGAACGCCGGGGCGATGGTGTCGCACAGGATGTGGACCACGTCGTGCTCCTGCTTCCAGGCCTCGCGCAACTCCTTGCCCTTGACCGTCGGGGTGCCACGGAAATGGCTGCGGGGCTGCTGGCGCAGGCGGGCTGCCACCAGGCGGCGATGGTGCACGTTGGCCGCGGCGGCCTTGGCCTTGCCGGCGGCGTCGGAGGTCGAGTTGGCCTCGGCGAGCGCCTGATTGGCCAGCTTGCCCAAGGTCAGGAGCTTCTCGGCCACGGGACGCGCCGCCTTGGCCTTGGCCAGGGTGGTGGTGACCCGCTTGTGCTTGATGAGGGAGCTCACCAGGTTGGCCAGCATGGCGTTGCGGTGGTCGCCTTTGCGGCCCAATTTCTTGTTGCGCTTGAGGTGGCGCATAATTCAGTCGGATTAGGGATTCTTGGTTTCCACCGGCGCTTCCAGGAGGGCCGGGTCGATGTTCATGCCGAGCGTCAGGTTGAGGCCGGTGAGCTTCTCCTTGATCTCGTTGAGGGACTTCTTTCCGAAGTTGCGGTACTTGAGCATCTCCTGCTCGCTCTTCATGGCCAGCTGTCCCACGGTCGTGATGTTGGCGTTGTTGAGGCAGTTGGCCGCCCGGACGCTGAGCTCGATCTCGTTGACGCTCATGTTGAGCAGCTTCTTGAGCTTGGCCTTCTCGTCGTCCTGGGGCTTGACCTCCACCTCAAACTCCACCGCGTTCTTGTCGTACCCGACGAAGACGTCCAAGTGGTGCTGCAGGATCGCCGAGGCCTGGGTGAGGGCGTCGTCCGGGGAGATGCGACCGTCGGTCCAGATCTCGATGATGAGCTTGTCGTAGTCGGTGCGCTGGCCGACACGGGCCGCCTCCACGCCATACCGGACGCGGGTGACGGGCGAGAACAGCGAGTCGATCGCGATCACGCCGATCGGCTGGTCGGCCTTCTTGTTCTCGTCACCGGGGCAGAACCCGCGGCCCACGCGGACCTCGAGCTCCATCTCCAGCTTCTTCTTGCGGTCCAGCGTGCAGATCACCTGCCCCGGATTCACCACCTCGATGTTCTGGTTGAGGGTGATGTCGCCGGCGGTGACCGGCCCCTCGCGGTTGACCGAGAGCAGCAGCGTCTGCGGCTCACGCGAATGGGCCTTGAACTTGATCTGCTTGAGGTTGAGCACGATGTCGGTCACGTCCTCGACCGCCCCGTCGACGGTCGTGAACTCGTGCATCGCCCCGTCGATCTTGACGGAGGTGATGGCGGCACCCTCCAGCGAGGAGAGGAGCACGCGGCGGATGGAATTGCCGATCGTATGACCGTAACCGGTCTCGAAGGGCTCGGCGATGAACTTGGCGTAAGTGTCCGATGCGGTCGACTCGTCCTTGGTCAACCGCTTGGGCATCTCGAAACGTCCTAGGCGTACAGGCATGGTTTAGGGGTGCAATTTTAATCTGAAGCCCGCCCGGCACGACTCCCGCAAGGGTGGGCTTCCGTATAATTGCGTTGTCTGGCCGGTTCGGCGGCCAACCGTTCAGCGGGAGTAAAATTCGACGACCGCCTGCTCGTTGGCGACAGGCTGGATCTCATCCCTCGAGGGCACCCTCAGGAGGGACGCCGACAGGGCCTCGCGATCGAGACGGATCCAGTCGGGCACGACCCGGCTGGTGGACCCCTCGATGTTCTTCTGGGCGATGGTCTTGGAGGTGGCGTGGTCCTTGATCTGGATCACATCGTTCACCTTCACCGCGAAGCTCGGGATGCTGACCTTCCGGCCGTTGACCTTCACGTGGCCGTGGCTCACCAGCTGACGGGCCGCCGGGCGGGTCAGGGCGAAGCCGGCGTGGTAGACGAGGTTGTCAAGGCGCGTCTCCAGGATCTGGAGCATCTTCTCGCCGGTGACGCCGCGCATGCGCAGGGCACGCTCGTACACGTTGCGGAACTGACGCTCCTGCAAGCCGTAGAGGAAACGGAGCTTCTGCTTCTCCATCAGGCCGATGGCGTAGTCGCTGTGCTTGCGACGGGACTTCGGGCCATGGGTGCCCGGGGGATAGGGTCGGCGCTCCAGGTACTTGGAGGAACCGAAGATCGGAGTGCCCAGCCGGCGGCTGATGCGGACGCGGGGACCAGTGTAACGAGCCATGTGTCGGAGAGTGTTGGTTGAGTGGGACTACACGCGCCGCTTCTTCCTGGGGCGGCAGCCATTGTGGGGGACCGGGGTCACGTCCTTGATGACGCTGATCTCGAGCCCGATCGCCTGCAGGGCACGGATGGCCGACTCGCGGCCGGAACCGGGACCGTTCACGCGGACCTCGACCTCGCGCATGCCGTGCGACATCGCCTGACGGGCGGCGTCCTGGGCGGCCTGTTGGGCGGCGAAGGCGGTGCTCTTGCGCGAACCTTTGAAACCGACGCGACCGGCGGTGCTCCAGCCGATCAGGTTGCCCTGCATGTCGGTGATGGTGACCTGGGTGTTGTTGAAGGTCGCCATCACGTGGGCGACGCCCACGGCGATGTTCTTGGCGCCCTTGGCACGGATGATCTTCTTGGCGTTGGGATCATCGCCAAGCAGGTCGGCCGCGGTGGGTGCCGCCGCGGCGGCAAGCGGTGCCGTGGAGGACGATGCGGGGGCGGGAGCCGCCGCTGTCGCCGCCGCCGCGCCTTGGCCGTCGGCCGGAGCCTTCTTGGGCTTGGGGGACGTCTTGGATTCGGACTTCGCTTCGGCCTTGGGGGCGGCCTGCTCGGTGGCCGGCGCGTCGCCAGCCTCGGACTTGGGGGCCTTCTTGGCCTTGGTCTCTTCTGCCATAATGATTGAGCGGTGGAGTGGTGCCTTGGCGGTGGTTTAGGCCTTGGCGGCCGGGCTGCGTTGGACACCCACCGTCTTGCGGGGTCCCTTGCGGGTGCGGGAATTGGTCTGGGTGCGCTGACCGCGCACCGGGAGGCTGCGGCTGTGGCGCTGGCCACGGTAGGACTTGATCGCCTGAAGGCGCTTGAGGTTCATGCCGACTTCGCGGCGCAGGTCGCCCTCGGTCACGTACTTGCCCTCCTGGATCGCGTTCACGATCAGCGAGAGCTGGCTCTCGTTGAGGGACTTCGCGCGGATCGACGGATCGATGTTGGCGCGCTCGAGGATCTCCAGCGCATTGACCGGACCGATTCCGTAGATGTAGCGGAGCGCGATGTCGATGCGCTTGTCCGCAGGAATGTCGACTCCCAAGATTCGTGGCATAATTCGTTTCCTATGATCAGCCTTGCCGCTGTTTATGGCGCGCATTCGAGCAGATCACGCGGATCACGCCCTTGCGTTTGACCATCTTGCAGTTCTCGCAAAGTTTCTTTACTGAAGCTCTGACTTTCATTTTCGAAATCCTAAACCCGTCAATACAACCGACTCTCCTCGTCCCTTGTCAAAATCTCCGGTCCAGAATCGGTGATCAACACCGTGTGCTCAAAGTGCGCCGACACCCGACGATCCCGCGTGACCACCGTCCAACCGTCGCCGAGGATCTCCACCGCCGGGCTCCCGAGGGTGACCATCGGCTCGATGGCGATCGTCATCCCGCTCTTGAGCCGGGTGTCCGCCTTCGGATCGACGTAGTTGGGCACCTGTGGTTCCTCGTGGACATTCCTGCCCACGCCGTGACCGCAGAACTCCCGCACCACCCCGTAACCGCCGCCCGACACGCACCTCTCCACGGCCCGACCAATGTCCATGACCCGCGAACCGGGACGTGCCACTGAAATTCCTTCATACAACGCCTGGACGGTCGTATCCAGCAACTTCTGGAACTCCGTGGAGCCGCCTCCGACCATGACCGTCATCGCCACGTCGCCGATGAACCCTTGGTGACGCACGCCGACATCGATCTTAAGCAGGTCGCCAAACTGGAGCCTCCGGGAATCCCCGATGCCGTGGATGACCGCCTCGTTGACCGAGAGGCAACACTGGCCCGGAAATCCACGATACCCGAGGAAGGCACTGACGGCCCCGTGGGACGCGATGAACCCGCCAACCTTCGCATCCAGCTCGCGCGTGGTCATCCCCGGCATGGCGGCCTCGGCGGCTCGGCGCAGCACTTGGCTGGCGATCCGTCCGGCGGCCCGCATGCAGCGGATCTCCTCGGCGGTCTTGATGGTGGGTCTACCCATGGTCGGTGGTGTCGTTGGCGTTTTGGCGCTGACGTTTTGGCGCAGGTGTCTTGACCCTCCCGTGGATTCCCCGGGGACCGGATCGTTCGGATTGCTCCAACCGCCTCCCCAGCGAACCCCGGAAGATGCCGGGATCAGCCTATTCCGTGGCCTATTCCGTGGCCTATTCTGTGACCGAAACTGACAAAGAACAAAAATCTCAAGCCCTGCCGCGGACCTTCCCCTTCTTCAGGAAGCCGTCGTAGTGCCTCATCAGGAGGTAGGACTCCATCTGCCGCATGGTGTCCAGAAGGACACCCACGGTGATCAAGAGCGAGGTGCCTCCGAAAAACTGTGCGACCAAGGGGTCGATCTTCAACTGGGTGCTCATCACCGTCGGGATGATGGCGATCACCACGAGGAACACGGCGCCTGCCAGGGTGATGCGGCTCATCGTGTTGTGCAGGAAATCGCTCGTGGCGGTTCCGGGCCGCACGCCCGGGATGTAGCCTCCGTGCTTCTTGAGATCGTCGGCCACCTGGAGTTCGTTGAACTGGGTGGCGACCCAGAAGTACGAGAAGAACAGGATCATCAGGCCATACAGGAACAGGTAGGTGAAGCCCTGTCGACCCAGGTGGCTGGCGATGTAGATGGACACCTGCTTGCCGAAGCCGGCAGGCAGGATCGCCGCCAGTTTCTCGAAGATCATCCCCGGGAACATCAGGATCGCCTGGGCGAAGATCACCGGCATCACGCCGGCGTAATTGACCCGGAGGGGCATGAACGAGGTGCCGCCGGACATGATCTTGCGGCCGACCGCCCGTTGGGCGTATTGCACGGTGATCTTGCGCTGTCCCTGGGTGATGAGCACGACGCCGGCGACCACGACAGCCAGCACCAGCAGCAACAGCACCAGGTGGATGAACTTGGAGTTCTCCTGCTGGAACATCGAGACGAGGGACTTCCCGGCAGTGGGGAGACGGGCGAGGATGCCGACCGTGATGAGGAGGGAGACGCCGTTGCCGATGCCCCGCTCGGTGATCTGCTCCCCGAGCCACATCAGGAACAGAGTGCCCGTGGTGAGGATCAGCACGGTCTGGATCCGGTACAGCCAGAGGTTCTCGGCCGTCACCAGCGAGCCGGAGAATCCTTGGAAGGCCTTCTCAGGATTTTCCCAGCCGAGGGCGACGATGAGACCATGCCCAAGGCAGAGCATCACGGTGAGGTACCGACCATAGGCGACCAACTTGGCGCGCCCCCCCTCTTCGCGGGCCAACTTGCCCAAGGGAGCCACCACGGCCGTGAGCAATTGGATGAAGATCGTGGCGCTGATGTAGGGCATGATGCCCAGGGCGCCCACGGCGCACTGCTCCAAGGCGCCGCCCGTGAACATCGAGTAGAGGCCGAAGATTCCGCCGCCCCCATTGGTCTTGGCGGCCTCGGCGAAGTAGGCGGCCAGCTTGGAACCATCCAGACCCGGGACCGGGGTCAACGCGATGACGCGCGCGACGGCCAGGACGAGCGCCGTGAAGAGGATCCGCGAGCGAAGCTCGGGGATCTTCAGGCAGTTCGCGAAGGTGGTGAACAGTTGGCCGATCATGGACTGCTGGTTTCGGGGGTTGCCGGATGCGGGTCGGGAGGGCTGGCGACGCGGACTCGCCCGGATCAGGCGGAGGCCGCCTTGTCCTTCGCGACCACCTCGGCCGTACCCCCCTGTGCCTCGATCGCCGTGCGGGCCGCGGCGCTGAACGCCTCGGCTCGGACGACCAGTTTCCGGGAAAGCTCCCCTCGGGCTAGGATCTTGATGCCGTCGGACGCCCCGTTGGCCAAGCCGGCCTTGCGAAGGGCCGCCTCATCGACCACCGAACCCGCCTCGAAAGCGTTCAGGTCCGACAGGTTGACCGGGTGATACGACACCTTGAAGCGGGTGTTGTTGAAGCCACGCTTGGGGATGCGGCGGATGAGCGGCATCTGTCCACCCTCGAATCCGATGCGGATCGAGCTGCCGGACCGGGCGCTCTGGCCCTTGCCACCGCGTCCGGAGGTCTTGCCCCGGCCGCTGGATTCACCTTGTCCAAGCCGCTTCGTGCGGTGCTTGGCTCCCGGACGGGGTTTCAGATCGTGCAGTCTCATAGGTTCAGGCGGTCTTGGTCGTCGCGGCGAGGCGGGACTCGAGGCCACGGGCCTTGAGGATCTGCTCGCGGGTGCGGAGGCTCATGAGTGCGTTCAGGGTCGCCTTGGCGACGTTCGAGGCGTTCTTGGAGCCCAGCGACTTGGAAAGGACATCCTTCACGCCGGCCGACTCGACGACGGCGCGGACGGTCTTGCCGCAGATGAGCCCGGTGCCGGGGCTGGCCGGACGCAGGAGCACCTTGGCGCCGCCGAACTCGGAGTACACCTCATGGGGAATGGTGTTCGTGGCCAGAGAGACCACCGAGATGCGGGACTTGGCGTTCTCGCCGCCCTTCTTGATGGCTTCGCTGACCTCGGCGCCTTTGCCCATGCCCATGCCGACCTTGCCCTGCTTGTCGCCGACGACAATCAGTGCGCTGAAGGAGAACCGACGGCCGCCCTTGACGACCTTGGACGAGCGGTTGATGTGGACGACCTTCTCGATCAGTCCGTCCTTCGGCTCGTCGGAGTCGCGCTGGTCACGGGGGCCGCGACGGGGCCCACGGCCGCGCCCGCCTTCGCCACCGCCCCGGTGAGGGCGGTCACCGCCGAACGATTGGGTGCCGCTGGACGTCGCGGGGGCAGGCGCTGCCGGCGCCGCGGAGATGTCTTTTTGTTCTGACACAGGATTCCTTCGGTTCAAAATTTGAGGCCGCCTTCGCGCGCCGCGTCGGCCAGCGCCTTGACCTTGCCGTGGTAGCGGGCACCACCACGGTCGAAGACCACGGCCTCGATGCCCTTCTCGCGGGCGGCGGCGGCGGCCCGCTTGCCGGTGACGATCGCATTGGCGGCATTGGCGCCCTTCGTCTCGGTCGGAGCGGCCTTGTCGCGGGTGCCCACGGCGGCCAGGGTCTGCCCGACGACATCGTCGATGAACTGGACGTAGATGTGCTGACCGGTGAACTTGACGCTCATGCGGGGACGCGCGGCCGTACCGGTTACGGTCTTCCGCACCCGCCAGTGGCGCAACTGGGCCAAGCGGTGTTTGTGCTCTGTTCTCATTCTAGCAAGATGGACGAAAAACCAATGGACTGGACAATGGACGGATCGGCGGTCGGGAAAGCGATCAACGAGACCACTATTGCACCGTCTTGCCTTCCTTGCGGACAACTTTTTCGCCGGCGTAGCGGACCCCTTTGCCCTTGTAGGGTTCCGGCGGATAGAAGCTCCGGATCTCCGAGGCGACCCGGCCGACCAACTCCTTGTCGGCGCCGTCGATGGTGAGCTTGGTGCCCTCCTCGACCACGACCTTGATGCCGGCGGGCACCGGGTAGTTGATCGGGTGGCTGTAGCCGAGGGCGAGGTTGACCACCTGGCCCTGTAGGGCAGCCTTGAAGCCGACGCCCTGGATCTCGAGCTTCTTCTGGAAGCCCTCGGAGACGCCCTTGACCATGTTGTTGACCAGCGCCCGGGCCAGGCCGTGCATGGCCCTGGCCTCAGCCGTCTCGGCGGTGCGGGCGACGCAGACCGTGGTGCCGGCGACCTTGGCCTGGGTGAACCGGGGCAGGGACAGGCCAAGGCTCCCCTTGGGACCCTCAACCATCACCCGGTCACCGCTGACCGAAACCTTGACCTTGGCCGGGATGGCCACCGGATTTTTTCCAATGCGTGACATAACGGGGAATCCTTACCAGACGTAGCAGACCACCTCGCCGCCGACATTCTGGCGACGGGCTTGGGAACCGGTCATGACCCCCTTGGGGGTCGACAGGATGGAGAGGCCAAGGCCACCCAGGACGCGCGGAGCCTCGGAACCGGCGACATAGCGGCGCAGACCCGGCGTGCTGACCTGCTTCAGGCCCTGGATGACCGCCTTCCGGCCCTGGTACTTGAGGCCGACCTTCAGGGTCTTGAGCTTGTCGCCCTCGACGGCGACATCCGCGACATAACCCTCGTCCTTCAGGACTCGGGCGATCGCCTCCTTGAAGCGCGAATGCGGGATGGACACCGACGGGTGCAAGGCCATGCCGGCGTTGCGGATGCGCGTCAGCAGATCGGAAACTGGATCGGAATTCATGGAATGGTGTGGGATCGGTGGGTCTGGATCGCCGTTGGGTGGGTCGTCAGCGGGAGGACGTCTTGGGGCGCCATTACCAGCTGGACTTCGTGACGCCCGGGATCAGACCCTGGAGGGCCGCCTCGCGGAACGAAAGGCGCGACACCCCGTACTTGCGGATGAAGCCGTGCCGGCGGCCGCTGACCCAGCAGCGGTTGACGACGCGGACAGGGCTGGCGTTCTTCGGAAGCTTGGAAAGGGCCGCGTAATCGCCCTTGGCCTTCAGTTCGGCACGCAACGAGGCGTACTTCTTGACGGTCTCAAGCTTCTTCTTGTTCCGGGCGAGCCAGGATTTCTTGGCCATAGGAGGGGTGGGTTATTTGGAGAACGGCATGCCCATCATCTTGAGGAGGTCGTAGGCCTCCTCGTTGGTCGGGGCGGAGGTCACGATGGTGATGTCCATGCCCTGCTGCCGCTTGATCTTGTCCAACTCGATCTCGGGGAAGATCGTCTGGTCGGGGATGCCGAGCGAATAGGTGCCGCGGCCGTCGAACTGCCGGGAACCGACGCCACGGAAGTCACGGATGCGCGGGAGGGCGGCGGTCACGAGGCGATCGAAGAACTCGTACATCACCTCGCGGCGCAGGGTCACCTTGCAGCCGACGGACTGGCCCTTGCGGAGCTTGAAGTTGGCGATGCTCTTGCGGGAGATGGTCACGATCGCCTTGCGGCCCGTGATCATCTGCATCTCCTTGACGGCGTCCTCGAGGGCACCCTTTTCCAGGGAGGCGCTCACGCCCATGTTGATCACGATCTTCTCGATCTTCGGGACCTGGTGGACGTTCGTGTAGCCACGCTTCTGGGTCAGGGCGGGTCGGACCTCCTCGATGTACTTCGTGTAAAGACGGGGTTTCATGGGACTCAGCGCTGGTTGGCCTTGCGGGCGTCGTACTTCTCGGCCTTCATCACGTTGGAGACGTGGATCGGAGACTCGAGCCAGAGCAGCGACCCGTTGGGGTTCTGCTGGTTCTTGCGGACGTAGTGGAGCATCGGCTTGACGAGGCGTCGGCGATCGTCCTGTTCCTTGGAGCGCTCGTCGGTGCCCTCGAGGATGACGGCCTGACGCGAGGTCACGACCTCGGCGACCTTGCCCCGGCGGCCCTTGGCGGAGCCGGTGATGACGACGACGTCGTCACCCTTCTTGACGTGAAATTTGGTGGCCATGGCGGTTCTTCTCGTGGGGAGGAAAATTGGCGGTTCGGCGTTTGGGCGGTTCGGCGTTTGAGCTCTGGAGCATCTTGGGCTTTTCGGGCTCAGATCACCTCGGGGGCGAGCGAGATGATCTTCATGAAGCGCTTCTCGCGCAGCTCGCGGGCCACCGGTCCGAAGATGCGGGTGCCCCGGGGGTTGTTCTCCTTGTCGATGATGACCACCGCGTTGCGGTCGAAGCGGACGTAGGAGCCGTCGCTGCGGCGCACGGGATGGCGGGTGCGGACGATGACGGCGTTCTGGACCTCGCCCTTCTTCACCGTGCCGTCCGGGGCGGCCTCCTTGATGTGGACCTTGATCACGTCCCCGACGTGGGCATAGGGCTGGTTGCTGCCCAGCACGCCGATCGCCCAGGCGACCTTCGCACCGGTGTTGTCAGCGACATCCAGGCTCGAACGAATTTGGATCATGGAAAAATGGCTCGGCTAGTTTTTGACGGACCCGTCCGGGTTGAGCACATCGACCAGTCGCCAGGCCTTGAGCTTGGAGAGCGGGCGTGTCTCCTGGATGCGGACCAGATCGCCCACTTGGGCCCGCTTGGTCTCGTCGTGGGCGTAGAGCTTCTTGAAGCTCGTGACGACCTTGCGGTACTGCGGATGGCGAAAGCGGCGCTCCACCTTCACGACGATGGTCTTCTCCATCTTGTTGGAGACGACCTCGCCGATGCGCTCCTTCCGGTGTCCGCGTTCTGTGGATGTCTGTGACATACGGATAAGGAAATGAATCAGGATTTCTTCGGGACTCGGTTCAGTTCGCTGATCTGGGTCTCGCCGCGCGCGACCTCGCGACGGATGTCCCGGATCCGGTGGGGCTTCTCAAGCCGAGCGGTGGCCTGCTGGAGGCGGAGGTTGAACAACTCCTGCCGCAGGTCGCGGCACTTGGCGCCGATCTCGGCGGCCGTCATGTCTTTGAAATTGGTTTTTGCCATGGTCGTCCTCAACCCCTCTTGTGGCGTGAAATGAACTTGGTGGAAATCGGCAGCTTGGTCGACGCCAGGCGCATGGCCTCGCGGGCGATGGCCTCGGGCACGCCATCCACCTCGAAGAGCACGCTGGCCGGGCGGATGACCGCCACCCAGGACTCGACACCGCCCTTGCCCGTGCCCATCCGGACCTCCAGGGGCTTCTTGGTGAAGGACTTGTCGGGGAAGATGCGGATCCACACCTTGCCGCGCCGCTTCATGTAACGGGTGATCGCCACGCGGGCCGCCTCGATCTGCTTGGTGTCCATCCAGCAGCGCTCGAGCGACTGGAGCCCGTACTCGCCGAAGGCGACGGTGTTGCCGCGGGACGCCAGCCCGGTGCGGCTGCCACGCTGCATTTTGCGATACTTTACCCTTGCCGGCATCATTGCCATAAGCTGTCTCCTAGAAAATTGGTGGTTGGTTGACGGTCTCTGCCGCGGCGGACCCGCCTCACTTGACCGGCAGGGCCTCGGGCCTTGCCTCGTCGGGACGACGGCCCTCACCCCGGCGCTGGTCCGGACGGTCGGCCTTCTTCATCTCACCCTTGCAGATCCAGCACTTGACCCCCAGCTTGCCGTACATGGTGCTCGCCTCGGCGAACCCGTAGTCGATGTTGGCCCGGAGGGTGTGCAGCGGCACACGCCCCTCATGGTACTTCTCGACACGGGCGATCTCGGCGCCACCCAGACGGCCGGCGCAGCGGATCTTGATGCCCTCGACACCCTCCATCATGCGGGCTTCCTGGACGGCCTTCTTCATGGCGCGGCGGAACCCGATGCGGCGCTCGAGCTGGACGACGATGTTCTCGGCCACGAGCTGGGCGTCGGCCTTCTCGTTCTTGACCTCCTGGATGTCGACGTAGACGTCCTTGCCGGTGAGCTTGGAGAGTTCCTCCTTGAGCTTGTCGATCTCGGAACCCTTGCGGCCGATGACGACGCCGGGGCGGGCGGTGAAGATGGTGACACGGCAACGGTTGGCGGCGCGCTCGATGTGGATCTTGGGGATCGCGGCCGAGCCCAGCTTCTTCTTGAGGACCGTCCGGATGGCGATGTCCTCGACGAGCAGACCACCGAAGTCTTTCTTGTTGGCGTACCACTTGGAACGCCACTCGCGGTTCACGGGAACACGCAGACCGATAGGATTGGTTTTCTGGCCCATGTTATTCGTTGTCGGTGAGGATAATCTTGATGTGGCTGCTCCGCTTGAGGATCGGCCCTGCCGAACCGCGGGCCTTGGGGATGAAGCGCTTGATGCTTCCCGCGGTCTGGGCGTAGGCCCGGTGCACGACGAGGGACTCCGGCTTGAGGCCGTGGTTGTTCTCGGCGTTGGCGATGGCCGACGCGAGGGTCTTGGCGACCGCCCGGGCCGACTTGCGCGGCACCACCTTGAGCACGGCGAGCGCATCGACGGCGCGCAGGCCCTGGACCTGGCGGACGACCTCGCGGACCTTCTGCGGTGACATCCTGAAATTTTTTAGAATGGCCTGGACTTCCATGGCTTCGTTTCCTTGGTGAGGGACCTGAGGCTTGTGGCTTGTGGCTTGTGGCTCGAACTAGCGGCTACTTGGCTTCGGCCTTGGCGGTGTGGGCGCCATGCTTCTTGAAGGTCCGGGTGAAGGCGAACTCGCCCAGCTTGTGTCCCACCATGTTCTCGGTCACGAAGACGGGGCTGAAGGCGCGGCCGTTGTGGACGCTCACCGTGAGGCCCACGAACTCGGGCGTGATGGTCGAGCGGCGCGACCAGGTCTTGATGGGGGCCTTGGACTTGACGGCCTGGGCCTTCTCGACCTTGGCGAGCAGATGGCCGTCGATGAACGGACCTTTTTTGAGGGAACGGGCCATAGCAGCTTACTTTTGCTTCATTGGGCGGCCGTCGCGACGAACCACGATGAACCGGTTGGAGAGTTTGAACTTCTTGCGGGTGCGGAAGCCCTTGGCGAGCACGCCCCACGGCGAGGCCAGGTGCTGGCGACCGCCACCGCCCTTGGATTTGCCCTGGCCGCCACCGTTGGGGTGGTCGACCGGGTTGCGGGCCATGCCGCGGGTGAGCGGGCGGACGCCCCGGTGGATCGCGCGGCCGGCCTTGCCGAGGACGATGTTCTCGAACTGGGCGTTGCCGACCGAGCCGACGGTGACCATGCAGTCCTCGTGGAACTTGCGGATCTCGCCGGAGGGCAGGCGAAGCTGCGCGTAGCCGGCGTCGCGGGACATCAGGGTGGCCGACGAACCGGCCGAGCGGACGAGTTGGGCGCCCTTGCCCGGGATGATCTCGATGTTGTGGATGGCGATGCCCACCGGGATCTTGGAGAGCGGCAGCGCGTTGCCGACGCTGGGCGGCGCGCTCGGGCCGCTCATCACCGTGGCGCCGACGGTCAGGCCGTCGGGGCATACAATGTAGCGGCGCTCCTTGTCGGCGTACTCCAGCAGGGCCAGGCGGGCGCTGCGGATCGGATCGTACTCGACGGCGATGACCTGGGCCTCGATGCCGATCTTGTTGCGCCGGAAGTCCACGGTGCGGACCTTCTGCTTGTGGCCGCCGCCGCGGGCACGGACGGTCACCCGGCCGTAGTTGTTGCGGCCCCCTGTCTTCTTCCTGGTGTAAACCAAGGACTTCTCCGGACCCACTTTCGTGATGTCCGAATAGTCCTGCACGGTCAGATACCGTGTGGACGGCGTAAGCGGTCTAAACGTTTTCACTGCAAAAACTCCATTGCACGGGACGCATGTCCTCGTGTGCCTCGCCATCACTCCCTGTCGCGTCGGGCGACTCGGTTTTCGGCGGAGCGGTTCGTCTTTCACCGGGAGGTGAGAAACGGGGGGCAGAGCTTATGCTTTCGAGCCGGACCTTCAATACTTTTCTGAAAGTTTTTTCCGGACGCCCCTTGGAGACCCGGCGGCTGCCCCGGTCTCACGGGCCTTTCCGGCCGCCGGGGTGCCACGGAGTCGACGGGGGTTCCGGCTCGCCCAGCACACGGTGGCGCGTGCGGAAATGCATCTTGGCGACCCGCGGCAGGACCCCTGCGCCGTGGCTGGCGACGAGGGCGCGGGCAGCCTGCTCGACGGCGGCCGAGGCACCGCGTGGCAACGTCATGCCGAACTCCTTCCCGAGGCGCCCGAGGCGCTCGAGGCACTCGTGCCGGGCGACGATCGACGCGGCCGCGACGGCGATGTCCTCCTCGGCCCGATGCCGCTGGACGAGGGGCAGGCTCCGTCCCAGGGGCAGGAGCGCGCGCTCCACGGTGGTCTTGCTCGAGGCGAACTGGTCGCTGACGGCGCGGACCGGCGGCGGGTCCAACAGGGGGCCGCGCTCGAGCAGGTTCTCGATGGCGCGGGCATGGCCCCAGGCCAGCACCGTGTTGACCGAGCCGTGACGTTCGTGGAGCCGGTTGTAGGCCTCGTTGCCGATGGCGATCACGCTCACCTGGCATCCCGGAGTGCCACGGATCACGGCATCGAGCCGGGCGATCGCCGCATCGCTGCCGACGGTCTTCGAATCGCGGATACCGGCCGACTTCCAGGCTTCGAGCACCGTGGCGTTGACGTAGACGGCGGCGGCGCAGAGGGGTCCGAAAAAGTCGCCCTTGCCCGACTCGTCCACGCCGATTCGGGGCTCCATCAGGCTCGGGTCGAGGACCGCCTCATAGCCGATCCGGGCCGCGCCAAGGATCTCCGGTTCCAGGACGAACTCCACGAACTCCCGGGTGCCCTTGCCCTGCGCGACCATCTTGCCGCTCCGGTAGAGCGTCACGTTGAGGTCGGGCTTCACGCCGCTGACACAGGCGTGCGGGACCTCGCGCAGCCGGTATCCGCCGGAACGCAGGTGCTCCTCGAGGCGCCCGGACTGCTCCGGGGTCAGGGTCGCGGTGTGACAGGTCATGTTCCACCGTGATCCGGTGGACCGGTGCGCTGTCGAGCCTGAATTGAGCCGCCTGCCCCGCTGGGCCCGCCGCCTGCCAACGGTCCGGCAGCGCCGGAGGGCCAGCGCGCCGACAACCCGTGCTGGAACCCGGGCCTGCAGCCTGCGAGCCTCGCCCGGAATGGCCTTGGGACCGGCGGATTCGGACGGCACGATTGACGCAGGAGACCTGGTCGGCACGGTCCGGAGCCTTGTCGACTGGTTCGACCGGAACGCCCGCGACCTGCCCTGGCGGCGGACACGCGATCCCTACGCCATCTGGGTGTCCGAGGTGATGCTCCAGCAGACCCAGGTGCAGACGGTGATCGCCTACTGGACCCGCTGGATGGAGCGGCTCCCGGGAGTGCATGCGCTGGCCGCCGCCCCGACCGACGAGGTGCTGAAATTGTGGGAGGGGCTCGGATACTATTCGAGGGCCCGAAACCTCCAGGACGCCGCCCGTCGCATGGTCACCGAGCTGGGCGGGGTCTTCCCGAGCGAGGTGTCCGCACTGCGGGCCCTGCCCGGCATCGGGCCCTACACCGCCGGAGCCATCGCCTCGATCGCATTCGACCTGCCCGAGCCCCTGCTCGACGGCAACGTCATGCGGGTGCTCACCCGGCTTTTCGCCATCGAGGGCGACCCGAAGTCGAGGATCGTGAACCGCCACCTGTGGGACCTGGGCGGCCGCCTGGTCAGGACCGCCCACCGGAGCGATGGACTGGGCCAGGCCCGGTGTTCGCGCCTGAACCAGGCCCTCATGGAACTCGGGGCGACGGTGTGCACCCCGGGGAAGAACCCGGACTGCGCGGCCTGCCCGGTCTCGTCGGGATGCCGGGCCCGCCGCCTCGGGGAACCCGGGCGCTTTCCCCAGCTGCCGCCGAGGGTGCCCCCCACGCCGAGATATTTCGCGACGGGCGTCCTGGAGCACGGGGGGCGCTTCCTGCTGAGGCTCCGCGAGGAGCCCGGCGTGAACCGCGGGTTCTGGGAGTTCCCCAGCTGGGAAACCGGCGCCGACGAGGCGCCCGGGCCGGTGCTCAGCCGCCATCTGGGCGTCCAACCGGGAGCCTGGGAGGCGCTACCCGACCTGCGCCACGCCATCACGCGCTACCGGATCACCCAGCGGGTGCTGCTGGCCCGACTGGACCACCCCCCCGGAGGAGTGACCGACGGGTCGACCGGCACCTGGCTATGGGCCGGGCCGGCCGAACTCGAGGCGCTACCCCTGACCTCGGCGCACCGGAAGCTTGCCGGCCGGTTGCCCCGGGGCGCGACAGCCCGGGAGGCCGGGCCTCCCGATCGGGCCGGGCTGAAAGCCCGCAATTGTCAGGCGGGGCGGGCGGGGCCACTCTCCGCACACACGTGAACGACGGTCGTCTCATCACCCCGGAACATCTGCAGTTCTCGGGCTTCATCTTCAAGATCCAGGCCAACATGGATCCGAAGCACCGCGACCGGATCGCCTTCGTACGCATCGTGAGCGGCAGGTTCGAGCGCGACATGACCGTGTTCCACGTCCAGTCGGGCCGGAAGGTCCGCCTGAGTTCCTCGCACAAGCTCTTCGGCAACGAGCGGGAGACCGTGGACGAGGCCTATCCCGGGGACATCATCGGGCTGGTGGGCCACGACGGCTTCGGCATCGGCGACACCCTCAGCACCGACCCGGCGATCCGGTTCGACGAGATCCCGCGCTTCACGCCCGAGGTCTTCGAATACTTCCACAACCCGAACACGGCGAAGTTCAAGCAGTTCCGCCAGGGACTCGACCAGTTGCTGCTCGAGGGCGTGGCGCAGGCCTTCCACCTCAAGGACACGGCCAGCCGGGTGCCCCTTCTGGCGGCGGTCGGCCCGCTGCAGTTCGAGGTGCTGCAATACCGCCTGGAGACCGAGTACAACGCCGAGACCCGCCGCGAGAGCGCGCCCTTCACCGCCGTGCGATGGCTGCCGGCCGGGACCGCGCCGGAGTCGCTGGACGCCATCGCGCTGCCCACCGGCGCCCGATTCGCCTTCGACCTGGACTCGAACCCGGTGATCCTCTTCCCCAGCGAGTGGTCGCTCGGCTACTTCGCCCAGAACCACCCCTCCCTGCCGCTGACCTCGCTGGCGCCGCCGCGCCGCCACGACCGATGACGGCCGGCCCCACGAGGGCCCACCCTTTCCGGAAACGACCGACCATGACCTCCGACATCGACTTCGCCTCGCCGTCCATGCCCGACACCACCGGCCACTTCGGGCCGTTCGGCGGGCGCTATGTGCCCGAGACCCTCGTCCACCCGCTTCAGCAGCTCGAGGACGAGTACTGGCGGGCGCAGCAGGACCCGGAGTTCCAGCGCGAGCTGGACTACTACCTGCGCGAGTTCGTCGGCCGGCCCACCCCGCTGTACTTCGCCGAGCGCCTGACCCGCTCGCTCGGCGGGGCGCGCATCTACCTCAAGCGCGAGGACCTGCTGCACACCGGCGCCCACAAGATCAACAACGCCATGGGCCAGGTGCTGCTGGCACGGCGGATGGGCAAGACCCGCATCATCGCCGAGACCGGTGCCGGCCAGCACGGCGTCGCCACGGCCACGGTGTCGGCCATGTTCGGCATGAAGTGCGTGATCTACATGGGCGCGGTCGACTGCAAGCGGCAGGAACTCAACGTCTACCGCATGAAGATGCTCGGGGCCGAGGTGGTGCCCGTGAAGGCCGGCCAGCAGACCCTCAAGGAGGCGGTGAACGAGGCCATGCGCGACTGGGTCACCAACGTGCGCTCGACCCACTACATCCTCGGCACGGCCTACGGGGCCCACCCCTACCCCGTCATGGTGCGCAACTTCCACCGCGTGATCGGCGACGAGGCGCGGGCCCAGATCCTCGAGCGCGAGAAGCGCCTCCCGGACCTGCTCATCGCCTGCGTGGGCGGCGGCTCGAACGCCATCGGGCTGTTCTATCCGTTCCTCAACGACCCGTCGGTCAAGATGCTGGGCGTGGAGGCCGGCGGCGAGGGCATCGCGCCGGAGAAGCACGCCGCCCGCTTCCAAGGAGGCTCGCTGGGCGTGCTCCAAGGCACCCGCAGCTACATCCTCCAGGACGAGTTCGGGCAGATCCAGCTCACCCACAGCGTCAGCGCCGGCCTCGACTATGCGGCGGTCGGCCCGGAACACGCCTGGCTCAAGGACCGCAACCGCGTGGAGTACGGCTACGCGACCGACACCGAGGCCCTGGACGCCTTCCTGCGGCTGGCCAAGCTCGAGGGCATCATCCCGGCCTTGGAAAGCGCGCATGCGGTCGCCGGGGCCATCCAGCGGGCGCCGACCCTGGGCAAGGACCAGGTGATCGTGGTCAACCTGTCGGGCCGGGGCGACAAGGACGTGATGCAGGCCGCCCAGAAGCTGGGCATCCGATTGCCGGAGTGATCGGCCCAGGATCGGTTTCCTGATCGATGGAGCCACGGCGCATTGGACCCCGGGGTGCCCCCACCGAATCTCGGTGAAGGCCCCGGCTCGGGCCCTTGGCTGTTGACCAGGCTGTTGACCAGCCCGCCATCCTCAACGGGTCAGCAGTGACGGCGATGCGCCCGGTCGAGCCGATGCGACCGGGGCGAACGATTCGACGACGAGGCCAATGGTCTCGTCCCACGGCTCAGACTGGGCTATTCGGGCGACTCTTTGTCGCGCCGGCCCAACAGGGCCTGGGGATCGGGCTTGGGAATGATCGCCGTGCGCTCGCGGAGCATCTGGGCCCGGAACAGGTCGCGTTCGTCGGAGCCGAGCTTCTCGCGCAGCGGGTGGGCCAGTTGCAGATGGGCCGGCTGGCTTCGGAGGAACAGTTCGTCGGTCAGCGACTTCGGCGTGGGGCCGAAGACACCCAGGTCGACGCCAAGCCTCAGGAAACTGACGAGGTTCATCGCCTCCTTGGAGGAGATGCTCCAGCTGTTGGAGAGCACTCCGTAGGCGCGGCCGATGTGGTTGAGGAGCACAGCCGGCTTCTTCTCCATCTGGGAGAGGCGGGCATTCTCCTCGTGCTCGATGATCTGCAGGAGCACCTTGTTGATCCGCTCGACGATCTCGCCCTCGGGCTCGCCAAGGGTCATCTGGTTGGACACCTGGAAGACGTTGCCCAGGGCCTCGGTGCCCTCGCCGTAGAGGCCGCGCACGGCCAGGCCCAGCTTGTTGACGGCCTGGATGATCTGGTTGATCTGCTCGGCCAGCACCAGGCCCGGCAGATGGAGCATGGCGCTGACGCGGATGCCCGTGCCGAGGTTGGTCGGGCAGGCCGTCAGGAAGCCGTAGCGCTCGGCGAAGGCGAACTCCACCCGCTCCTGCAGGGCGGAGTCGACGGCGTCGATCGCCGTCCAGGCCTGCCGGAGCTGGAGGCCCGGCCGGAGGGCCTGCATGCGCAGGTGATCCTCCTCGTTGACCATCACGCAGAGATCCTCCTGGCGGTTGAGCACGATGCCGCTGCCAGCGTTCTTGGCGGCGTGCTCCCGGCTGATGAGGTGCCGCTCCACCAGGAGCTGCTTGTCGAGTGCCGGCAGGCGGTCCATCGACTCGTAAAAGATGTCGCCGCCGAGCTGCGGGAGCGACTTGACGGCCGGCATGAGGGTCTCGAAGGCCCGGAGGCGGTCGGCCTTCTTGGAATGGCTCGGGAACGGTACGTTGGTGAGGTTGCGCGCCAGCCGCACCCGGCTCGAGAGCACGATGCGGTCGTTGGGCCCGCCGCGGAGGCAGGCCTCGGAGGCGGGGATGAGGAATTCAAGGATGCTCACGGGGGCGAATGGCGGCCTGTTGAGGGGCCTCGGTTTGGGGGCCTCGGTTGGGGTGCCTCTATTCGGAGGCCTTGAAGGCCTTAATCTCGTCGCGAAGGCGCGCCGCGGTCTCGAAATCCTCCTGGGCGACAGCCTTCTGCAGGTCGCGGTTGAGGCGCTGGAGGCGCTGGACCCCGGAGGCGGCGCGCTTGACGGACACGGGCACCTTGCCCCGGTGTCGGGTGTCCTTGTGCATCGTCTTGAGCACCGAATCGAGACCCTCGGAGAAGATGTCGTAGCAGCGGGCGCACCCGAGCCGGCCGCTTTTCTTGAAGTCGGCCTGCGTGTACCCGCACTGGTCGCAGGAGAGGGCCCCCACGGCCTCGGAGGCCTCCTCCATCTTCTGGGCCGCGCCCAGGCCGAGCAGATGGTCGGCGATGGCGAAGGCGGCGGGGTCGTTGTAGTTCTTCTCCTTCGCGCAGACGGCGCAGGCGTCGACCTTCTTGACCTTGTTGTCGGCGATCTCGGTCACGTGGACCGTCGCCTCCTTCGACTTGCAGAACTGGCACACCATGGTTGTCGGGCAGATATCGACGCAGGACGGCCCGGAGTCAAGGTGAGGGACAGGACGGGACACCGTCGACCGATCGTCCGCCCCCGCCCCGGCGGACCCTTGGCTGGCCGGCCGTCAGGTGGCCGTGGACGGAGCGGCGTTGCGGCGGGGCCGCAGCAGGATCACCTTTTTCTCGCTGCCATCAACCTCCACGCTGTGGGTCTCGATGTCGGGATCCGACTTGAGGGCCTGGTGGACGATGCGCCGGTCGTAGGCGTTCATCGGCTCCATCTCCATGATGTCGCCATAGCGGCGCACCTTGTCGGCCAGTTCAAGGGCCCGTTTGGCCAACTGCTCGCGAGCCTCGCGCCGGTAGCCTCCGACGTCGAGCATCACCCTCGGCACCGAGTCGTCGCCCTTGTGGAGGATCCGATTGAGCAGGTACTGGATCTCCCCCAGCGTCTGGCCCTGCCGGCCGATGAGCCGGTTGGGTTCGTTGGTCTGGATGTCCAGGAGGAGCATGTCCTCGTAGTCCTGCTCGGTGACCGTGGCCTCGAACCCGAGGGTCTTGAGCATCTGGCAGAGGGTGTCTTTGGCACTCATGGGAAATCAGGCGGATCCCTTGCGGCGTCCGGGCTGGACGGGCGCGACGACAGTGCCTGCGGCACCGGTCCCGGGACCCTCGCTCGCCTTGGTGATCTTGGTCTGAAGGATGGTCATCAGATTCTGGGTCGTCCAGTACAGCGTCAGGCCGGCCGAGTAGTTGTAGAAGAGCACCCCGAAGAACACGGGCATGTACTTGAGCATCTTCTGCTGCACCGGGTCCATCTGGGGCGACATCGGCGTCAGGGTCGACTGCCACCAGGCCGTCGCCAGGTACAGCAGCGGCATGATGTTGAGGGGCAGGCCGATGCCCTGGATGCCCAGGAGCGGGAAGAAGCCCAGGCCGGGCACGACGTAGACGCTGTCGGGGCGCGAGAGGTCGCAGCACCACAGGAAGCTCTCGCCCCGCAGCTCGATGGCCGTCCGCAGCATGAAGAAGAACCCGATGAACACGGGGAAGGTCAGAAGGAGGGGCAAACACCCCGCCATGGGGTTGAGCCGGTGCTCCTTCATGAACTCCATGGTCTTCTGGTTCATCTTGGCCGGGTCGTTCTTGTACTTCTCCCGGATGGCGTTCATCTGCGGCTGCAGGGCTGCCATGCGCTTCATGGAGCGCGTGCTGGCGTTGGTCAGCGGCCAGAACGCCAGCTTGATGAGGATGGTGAGCACCACGATGGACGCACCGTAGGAGGGGATCAGCGAATGGACGGCATTGAGCAGCAGCAGCAGGGCCTTGGCGCAGAACCCGGTGATCCCGGTGAAGTCCATGACCAGATCCAGCTGCTTGTCGCTGGTCTTGAGCTGGCGGTACTCCTTGGGGCCGGCGTAGACCGTGTACCGGCGGGTCGTCGACTGGCCCGGGCCCAGGATCTCGGCCGGGTAGGTCAGGGCCGTGTGGTAGGCATGCGGGTCGGGATTGAGCCGGCCGTCGGCATCCAACTCCGGCCGCGTGGGCTTCGGAAGCGGCATGTCGACGACCCGTAAACCGGCCGGGGAACGTGCGGGCTGGACGATGAGCGAGAAGAACTGGTTGTGGACGGCGGCCCAGACGAGGTTGCTCGAGCCGCCGGTGAACTCCGAGCGCGGGGTGCTGATGCTCGAACATCCCAGCGTGGCATTGGCGAACCAGGCCCGGTTGATCTGCTCGGCCTTCTCGCCGTCGAACCAGTACGCCCCCTGCACCTCGGCCATGTCATGGCGGTCCATCGGCGTGGCGGCTCCGACCACGTAGTCGTGGGCGGGGACGCTCACCGGGGCGGTCCCGCGGTTCTCGACCGTTACCACCGTCTCGAAGAAGTACCCGTTGGAGAGACTCCATTCCTGGGAGACCCGGAGGCCGTTGGTCAGCGCCTTCTCGGCGCGGATGCCCGGGCCGGAGCGGCTCAATTGGAAGAGGCCGTCACCGGTCAGGGGGCCGGCCCCAAGGGTGAGGGCGGGCAGGGCGGCGAACCGGTTCAACGCCGAGGGCACCCCTCGGGCGGAACTGTCGCTGCAGTCGACCGAGGCCGGATGCCGCTTGAGCTCCATCAGGCGGGCGCCTCCTCCTCGGGAGGTGAAGGTGATGCGGAGCAGGTCGTTCTCGAGGAACAGGGTCTCCTCGGCCGCGCTGAGGGCGGGCATGGCGACCGGGCCGGCAGGCAGGGCCGGCGCCGGCTGGGCGGAACTGGCGGGAGGGGCGTTGACCCGCGAGGCCGCGGCGTTGGTGGAGGCGGCCGGCGCCGTCGGCAGGGGCCGGGCACCGGTCGGCGTGGGCCAGATGACGTCGGCCACGTACTTGAGGCCGATCATGCCGGCGATGCAGGCGACGATCAGTGCGATACCTTTGCGGTCCATGGTCTGGGGGAAGAGGGAGGGAAGGCGTGGATGGAGGGTTTCACGGACAGGCCACCGGCCGGATGCGCGCCGAGGCGACGCCCGGCAACGGAGCCTGCGCGGACGGACCCGGGCCCGGGGACGACGGGGACGGGGGAACGGGGTCCTCGCCGCATCCGCCCCAGGGGTGGCAACGGCACAACCGACCGAGGGAGAGGATCGAGCCGCGACCCGCGCCGTGCCTGCCGATGGCCTCCTGGGCGTAGACCGAGCAGGTCGGCACGAACCGGCAACCCGACCCGGGACCGAGGAGGAACCGCTTCATCGGGGAACCCACCCAACGGTAGACCCGGAGCAGGGCGAGGAGGAGATGTTGCAGGGGGTTCACGGGGCGTCCGATGGGGTCCGGAGGGATGGGTTGGCGAGGGACCCGGTGGGGGCGGGAGCGACGGCGGCAGGCCTTTCGGCCGACCGGGGCCCCGGGACCGTGAATCCACCGGGAGGCCCAGAGGTGGCCATGCGGTCGGGGCTCCGGTCGGAGGCGCGCAGCCGGGCCCTGGAGAGGGCACGAAGGTAGTCTTTCCGGACCGCCTCCAACCCCCCGGAGGCGATCGACTGCCGGGCCACCAGGACCATGGACACCGGCGCGAGGACCTCGTGCTGATGCTGGCGGAACACCTCGCGCAGCAGTCGCCGGGCCCGGGAACGGACCACGGCAGAACCGATCTTTCGGCCGGTCACGACCCCGAGTCGCAACCGTTCGGCGGGAAGCCAGTTGAGGATGAGCGTCCCGGAGATCTCACGCCGGCCCTCCTCCTTCAGGCGGGCGAACTCGGAGGACCGGGCGATGCTGAGCCTCCGTCGGGAGAATCGGAGCCGCGGCGGCTGGTTCATCGCGGCAGGGGGCGGAGCACCGGTACACGTTCGGTGGAAGGACGCTCCGGCCCGTTGGGCCTCACACCGGGGTCAGGCGCTTGCGGCCCACCCGGCGGCGGTTGTTGAGGATGGCGCGACCGCTCTTGGTCGCCGTGCGGGCGCGGAACCCGTGCTGGCGCTGGCGGCGGATCTTTGACGGTTGATACTGGCGTTTCATCGCTGTGGGACCGCCGGCGTCAATGCCAACGGAGCCGCGCACCCTACCCGGCGGACCGTTCGAGTCAAGCCTGTGAACGCGACAACCGATTCACCGTTTCGGGACAGGTTCTCCGCCAGGAAGGGCTGCCCGCCGGGGCCGGAATGCCCCGTGTCGGTCCTGGGGTCGCCCATCAGTCGAGGGGCCTAGTCCCTGGCCGCCGGACTGGTCACGGGAAGGCCTTTGGGCCACCCTCGCGGCGATGAAGTTCACCGTGGTCCATTATGGGGATCCCATCCTCCGGCAACGCGGGGCGCGAGTCGACACCGTCGACGAGGCCCTGCGCGGGACGATCGCCGGCATGTTCGACACCATGTACGAGTCCCACGGCATCGGGCTGGCGGCGCAGCAGGTGGGGCTGGCCCTGCAGTTGGCCGTCATCGACGTCCGCGGGGTGAAGGACCGTCCCAGCCAACTCTGGATCTCGGGTCAACCCGCCGACGTCGACGCCTTCATGCCCCTGGTGCTCATCAACCCGGGGATCCGTCCGGTGGGCGACCCGGTCGGCGGTCCCGAGGGCTGCCTGAGCTTCCCCGAGATCTACGGCGAGGTCTGCCGACCGGCCGAGGTGGAGGTCCAGGCACTGAACGACCGCAACGAGACCTTCGAGTTCAAGGCCGGCGGGCTGCTGGCACGGGCGATCCAGCACGAGGTGGATCACCTCAACGGCGTGCTCTTCATCGACCGCATGGACTCCAAGAACCGCACGGAGGTGAAGGGTGAGGTGGACACCCTCCAGGCGGAGACCAAGAAACGGCTCGGGCGCCGCTGATCCCACGGCCGGAACGGCTCTCCCGGAGACGGCCGCGCCGCGGCATCCCACCTCTCCCCTCAAACGGCTGCAGGCTTTGGGTGTCAGTCGCGGGTGATGGCCATCAGGCGGTTCCGGAGCTCGACCCGGCCGGCCTCCCGGGCCGCCTCGTCCGCCTCCCGGGGCACCCAAAGGGGCTCGCCGAAGACCACCTCGCAGCGGCTGAACGGAACCGGGATCTGGAACCGGTCCCAGCTGCGCAACGTCCATCTCCATCCCAGTCGGAACGACACCGGCACGATGGGCAGGCCGGTCAACTGGGCCAGCGCGATGACGCCGGGATGGGGCTCGTAACGGGGCCCTCTCGGGCCGTCGGGCGTGACGGCCAGATCGCAGCCCCCCGACGCGGCCGAGACCAGCTCGCGGACGGCCGGGGCGCCGCGCCGGCTGGAGGACCCCCGGATGCCGACCACCCCGAAGTGCTCCAGCACCCGGGCCAGCAGGCCCCCGTCGCGGCTGGCGCTGACCAGGGCCGCCAGGCGGCGGCGGCTGCCGCACCGGGCAACGTGGCGACGGTAGAGGATCAGTGAAAGGGCCAGCCGGTTGTGCCAGATGGCGAAGATCGCCCGCTGCTCGGTGGCCGTGTCGTTGAAGAACGAATGGTCGGTCCAGCGCCAACGCAGGCTGGCGGCCAGCGCCCGGGCCAGCACGAAGATCGCCCGCGCGGCCAGACGGCCATGCCACCGGGCGGACTCCGGGATCACCACCGACGACACGACACCGGCCGCCGGGCTCGGGGAGCGTGGGGCGGGCTTCATCCGGGTCCCTGGGCGCTGCGGCGCAAGCAGGCCCGGATCAACTGCTCCGCAGTGGCCTCGGCCCCCAGCATCGCCAGGGCTGCACGCGCCGCGTCGTGCGCCTCCGACGGCTTCACGCCGAGAGCCATCAGGGCGGCCACCGCGTCGGCCCCTCGGGTGTCCGCCCCCGCGGCGCCGGACACCGGCGGGCCGGCCGGGATCGGCGCGGCCATGCCCGCACCGCCCCCGAAGCCCCCGAGCTTGTCCCGCAATTCGACCACGATCCGCTCGGCGGTCTTGCGGCCGACGCCCTGCACCGCCGACAGGGCCTTGACATCCCCCGCCGCCACGGCGCTGCGGAAGGCGGCGATGCTCATGCCGCTGAGCACGCCGAGGGCGATCTTCGGCCCGATGCCGCTGACCGTGTGGATGAGCAGGCGGAAGAGGTCCCGCTCGGCGGCCGTCAGGAAGCCGTACAGCAGGTGCGCGTCCTCGCGGATGGCCAGGTGGGTGAGCAGGCGCACCTCGGAGCCGACGGCCGGAAGCCGGTCATACGAGGACAACGGCACGAGAACCTCGTAGCCCACCCCGTGGACGTCGACGACCACCTGGGTGGGCAGCGCCTCGACCAGATTGCCTTTGAGAAACGTGATCAACCCCCTCGGAAATGCGGGTTCGCGGGCCGGGAATCAAGTCCGGGCATCGCAAAAACACCCATCCGCATCTTCGGTGCAGACAAGTCCGGGGTTTCCGATTACACCGTTGGTTCATGAATCCCCGGAGGTCCTCCGCCGTCGCCGCAGGCTTCACGCTGATCGAGCTGCTGGTGGTCATCGCCATCATCGCCATCCTGGCCGGAATGCTCCTGCCGGCCCTCTCGAAGGCCAAGGAGAAGGCCAAGTCCTCGAACTGCTCGAGCAACCTGCGCCAGGTGATGATCTCGGAGGCGCTCTACGCGTCCGACAACCAGGGATTCTTCACGCCGACCTTCTGGGTCCGGGGCGACAACGTGAACCGGCGCCTCTGGTTCAACTTCCTCAAGCCCTACCTGCAGACCACGAACATCGTCATCTGCCCGACGAAGACCCCGGGGTTCAAGAAGGCCTGGGCGATCTATGCCTCGGACCAGACCGATCGCATGATCTCGAACTACCAGATGAACTTCAAGGCGGGTGGCTGCGACTGGCCCAACGCCTGGGACGTGAAGGACTACCCGCCGGTCAAGGACTCCGGCATGGTCTCGCCGGCGGCGACCGTGGTGATCACCGATGGCGGCACCAAGCCCCGCTCGGCAGATGCCAGAGACCCACTGAAGTGCGTGACCGAGAAGACCCCCGAGAAGGCCGGCGCCTGGGTCCTGCATGACCCGGTCAACGACGCGCCGTGCAGCGGTTGTGTCACCTCCGATGATCCCAACTGGGGCGGTCCGCAACTGAGGCACTCCGGCAAGAGCGTGGTGGCCTTCGGCGAAGGCCATGTCGAGCTGCTCAAGAGCTCCCGCTGGTACTGGGGAGGCTCGCCGTGGCTCAACCCGAATATCGGCGGCGGCAACTGAGCCTTCCTCCGGCTCCATCTCTGGGCCAACGCCGTCGACGCCACCACACCAGCGGACCTCCCGGACCGCTTCCGAAGCCTTGAAGCGCGGGCCCGGCACCGCCGTCAGGGCATTTGACACGGCCGACCGACCCGGCGGTATCCTCCGACCCGACAACTGTCCATGAATCGAATCGTCGCCCTCACCACGACCGCCCTGACCCTGTCCGCCGGGCTGCTGCTCCAAGCCGCCGACCCGGTCGACTTCAAGAAGCAGGTCCGCCCCATCCTCGAGGTCTACTGCCTCAAATGCCACGGCACCGAGAAACCCAAGGGGGACCTGGTGATGGTGACGCGCGCCGATGCGATCAAGGGAGGCGAGAGCGGCACCGCCCTGGTCCCGGGCGACCCGGCCAAGAGCAAGCTGTACACCACGACGACGCTGCCCGACGGGCACGACGACCTGATGCCGCCCAAGGGCGAACGGCTCAACAGCCGTCAGCAGGAGACGCTCAAGGCCTGGATCCAGGAGGGCGCGGCCTGGCCCGAGTCGATCAAGCTGTCGCAGAAGCAGAAGGTCGACTTCGTCAAGGAGGTGAAGCCGATCTTCGAGGTGCACTGCGTCGCCTGCCACAAGGAAGGCCACGCCAAGGGCGACCTGCGCATGGATTCCAAGGCCGAGTTCTTCGCCTCCAAAACGGTGGTCCCCGGCGACGCCGAGGCCTCCACGGTGTACACCACCACCATCCTCCCGGCCGACCATGACGACCTGATGCCCCCGGCCAACAAGGGCGGCCCGCTGGCCAAGGCCAAGACCGATCTCATCCGCGACTGGATCGACCAGGGCGCCGAGTGGCCCGACGGGGTCACGCTGAGCCAGAAGGAGGCCGCCTCGCTGCTGACCCGCGACAACGACGCGATGCTCGCGGCGATCCACGCCCGGGTGCTCGAGGTCTCCAGGGAGACCGACGCGGCCGCCATGAAGGCCTACAGCGACTCGATCTCCGGCTCCGACGTGAAGTTCGAGATGCTGCCGATCCCGGCCGGCGAGTTCCTCATGGGCAGCCCGGCCGGCGAGGCCAAGCGCAAGGATGACGAAGGCCCTCAGCGCACGGTGAAGATCGAACCCTTCTGGATGGGCAAGACCGAGGTCACCTGGAACGAGTACGAACTCTTCCAGTTCCCCTCGCTGGAGAAGGGCACCAACGTGCCGACCGAGCGGATGGACCGCGAGCTCTGGCTCTCGATGTCCGAACTGCTGCCGGCCAACGCCAAGCCGGGCGTGAACCCCTACATCGGCAAGGAGTCCGACGCCGTGTCCCGGCCGACGACGCCCTATGTCGAGATGAGCTTCGGCATGGGCAAGGAGAACTTCCCCGCCATCTCCATGACCCACTACGCGGCCGTGAAGTACTGCAAGTGGCTCACCGCCAAGACCGGTCACTTCTACCGCCTGGCCACCGAGGCCGAGTGGGAGTACGCCTGCCGCGCCGGCACCACCACCAGGTATTCCTTCGGTGACGACGATTCCAAGCTGGGCGACCATGCATGGCACTTCGCCAACTCGGGCGAGAAGTACCAGCAGGTGGGCAAGAAGAAGCCCAATCCGTGGGGTCTTCACGACATGCACGGCAACGTGGCCGAGTGGGTGCTCGACGCCTACGTGGCCGACTACTCCAAGGTGGGTGACGTGCCCTACACCCCGGGGGCGTCGGAATACCCGCACGTGGCCCGCGGCGGCTCCTGGGACGAGGATCCCGAGGCGCTGCGCAGTGCGGTCCGGCGTGCCAGCGACGCGAGCTGGAAGATGCGCGATCCGCAGCTGCCCAAGTCCAAGTGGTACCTCACCGACGCGCAGTTCCTGGGCTTCCGCATCGTCCGTCCGCTGAAGGTGCCCTCCAAGGAGGAGATGGAGCGCTGCTGGACCAGCTTCCCGGTGCCCCAACCCTGACCATCGCACGCCTCGACAGCTCGGGCCATCGATGGCCCAAGCCCCACCCTCCCCCCTCTAGAAAGCCCCCACGCCATGTCCCTGAACCGACGCCAGTTCCTCCACGCCGCCGCCATCGCCGGGGCCGCCGCCGCAGCCGGCTGCCACGCCCCCCGGGTGTCGCGCCGGGTCTCCCCGAGCGAGAGGCTCAACCTGGGGATCATCGGCGTGGCCGGACGCGGCGGCGAGAACCTGGCCGGGGTGTCGAGCCAGAACATCGTGGCACTCTGCGACATCGATTCGGATCGCCTGGGCGCGGCCGCGGCCAAGCACCCGGGCGCCGCCCGGTACGCCGACTACCGTCGCCTGCTCGACCGCAACGACCTGGACGGCATCGTGGTGAGCACCCCGGACCACAGCCATGCCGTGATCGCCACGGCGGTCCTGGCCTCGGGGCGCAACCTCTACTGCGAGAAGCCCGTCACCCACACCATCTCCGAGGCCCGGGCTCTGGCCGCGAAGGTCACCCGTTCCGGCCGGGTGACCCAGACCGGCAACCAGATCCATTCGGGCGCCAACTACCGCCGGGTGGTCGAGCGCATCCGCTCCGGCGTCATCGGGCCGGTGCGCGAGGTGCACCACTGGACGGGATCGGTCTGGGACACCAAGCCCCTGCCCGGGCCGCAGCCCGTGCCGGCCAACATCGACTACGACCTGTGGCTGGGCCCGGTGAAGCCCATGCCCTACAGCTCGGAGTGGGTGCACTTCAACTGGCGTCGCTGGTGGCATTTCGGCGGCGGCACCCTGTCGGATTTCTGCTGCCACCACATGGACCTGGGCGTGTGGGCCCTCAATCTGCCCCTGCCCACGCGCATCCAGGCCGAAGGACCCGCTCCCGACGCCCACTGCGCGCCGCCGTGGATGATCGTGCACTACGACTTCCCGGCCCGCGGCGACGCTCCCGCGGTGCGCATGCACTGGTACAGCGGGGCCAAGCGTCCGCAGGTGCCCGGGACGCCCGACCTTGGCAAGTGGGGCGGCGGCACGCTCTTCGTCGGCGACAAGGGCATGCTCCTGGCCGATTACGGGCGCCACCTGCTCCTGCCCGAGGAGACCTTCCGGGGGGCCACGCCGCCGGCGCGCTCCATCCCGGATTCGATCGGCCACCACGAGGAGTGGATCGCCGCCTGCAAGGGCGTCGGCAAGACCGACTCCCCGCTGACCTACGGCTGCCACCTGACGGAAATCGGCCAACTCGGCAACCTCGCGTTCCGGACCGGCAAGGTCATCGAGTGGGATGCGCTGCGGTTGCGCGCCCGCGGCGTGCCCGAGGCCGACCGCTGGATCCACCACGAGTACCGCCCCGGCTGGAAGCTTTCCTGAGATCCAGCCGGGCAATCGAATCGAGCCCGGGCGACGATCCGAAGCACGGGTTCAAGACCCAGGTGCCGACCGACGTCCCACCATCAGCCAACGCGCAATCGATCCCTGCCATGAAGAAACTCCTCGGCATCCTCTCGGCCCTCCTGGCCAGCCTGTCCCTGAACGTCGCAGCGGCGGACAAACCGGCGCCCCAGGGCGGCAACGAGGCGCCCTCCGCGAAGCGGTTCAGAAACGTCGATGTCGCCGAATGGGAGAAGCTCCGCAAGGACCCGAACGTGGTGGTGCTGGACGTGCGGACCGCCGAGGAATTCGCCGAGGGCCACATGCCCGGCGCGATCAACCTCGATATCCGCGGCGGCAAGTTCGCCGAGACGGTGGCCGGCCTGGACAAGTCCAAGACCTACCTCGTGCATTGCGCCGTGGGCGGCCGCAGCGCCAAGGCCTGTGGCCAGATGGACGGCCTGAAGTTCGGGAAGGTGGTCAATCTCGCCGGCGGCATCACCGCCTGGGAGAAGGCCGGAAACCAGCCGGTCAAGGGCCGCTGAGCCCGGGCCCGCTGAGCCCAATCCTCCCGCGTCAGGAGAGGCCTTCCTCCGGAGCCCCTCTGGGCCGCCGCCTCGGAAACCCGTCCGGCATCCCGTCTTGCGGGATCACCGCCAAGGCGGTACCGATAACGAAATCTCCGTGAAGACCCCCCCCTCCCAGGCCAGCCTCTCGCGACGCGAGTTCACCCAGACGGCCCTGCTGACCGCCGGTGCCGTGGCCCTGGGGGCAGCCGCCCCGGCCTTGTCCGCCGCCGGGGCCGCCCCGAGACGCATCCGAACCGCCGTGATCGGCTGCGGCAGCGTGTCCAACCAATACCTGCCAGTGCTCAAGCGCTGCCCGTTCGTGGAGCTGGTGAGCGTCTGCGACATCCGCCCGGAGCGGGCCCGGAAGCAGGCCGAGGCCTACGGCGTGCCCCACCACCATCCCCACATCGAGGCCTTGTTGGCCGGGGCGCCCTTCGAGTTCCTGATCGACCTGACCGACATGCAGGCCCACGAGGCCGTCAATCGCCGCGCCCTGCAGGCCGGCAAGCATGTCTGGAGCGAGAAGCCCATCGCCAACAGCCTCGCCGCGGGCCAGGACCTGCTTCGGATGGCACGCCCCCGGAAGCTGCGCCTCTGGGGCGCGCCCATCACGGTCCAGAGTCCGCAATTCGCCTTCATGGCCCGCAAGATCGCCTCCGGCGAGCTTGGGCGGCTGGCCGCGGCCCACGCCTTCTACGGGCACGAGGGGCCGGACTGGTCATCGTTCTTCTACGAGAAGGGGGGCGGAAGCCTGCCGGACCTGGCGGTCTACAACCTCACCAGCCTGACCGGGCTGCTGGGACCGGTCCGACGGGTCACGGCGATGCTCAGCATCGTCACGCCGGATCGGGCCATCCACGAGAAGGGCACCATCCGGGTCACCGAGGAGGACAATGCGATGCTGCTGCTGGACCACGGGCAAGGCCTGATCTCCCACGTCCAGTCGGGCTTCAACTACTTCAACCCGCATGGTCACGACGGCAGCGGGGAGAAGCGGCACACCATCCAGATCACCGGGACGCGGGGCTACCTGGGACTCGTCGGCTACGATTGGGCGCCACAGGCCGTCGAGTGGGCCACGCCCGACCGGCCGGCGCTGGTGCGGGAGAGCACCGACCCGGGCGGGTACCTGTGGCAGCAGGGGGCGGCGCTCGCGGCGGAATGCCTGGCCACCGGCAGGGAACTCCTGGCGACGCCGGAGCACGCCCTGCACGTGCTGGAGATCATCACCGCGGCGCGTGCGGCGTCGGCGACGGGGCGGACCATCCCGCTCAAATCCACCTTCACCTGGCCGTTGCCGGTCTGACCGTGGCGGCCAGGAAGGCGGAGACGGGACCGGCAATCAGACGGCCTGCTCGCCGTACTCCCCGGTTCGGATCCGGATGACTTCCTCGACCGAGGAGACGAAGATCTTGCCGTCGCCGATCTTGCCGGTCTTGGCCCCTTGGACGATGGCATCGACCGCCGGTTGGGCCATCGCATCGGCCACCACCAGTTCGATCTTCAGCTTGGGAAGGAAATCGACCGTGTATTCGGAACCGCGGTAGATCTCGGTATGCCCTCTCTGCCGGCCAAACCCCTTCACCTCGGAGACCGTCATGCCGACCAAACCGGCCGTCTGGAGGGCAGCCTTCACATCCTCAAGGCGGAAGGGTTTGATGATGGATTCGATTTTTTTCATGCGCATCTCAGATCGATGAAAACCTCTCATCCATTTGCCAAATGGCGCAACAGATTCTCGGACCGAGGCGGACGCGCAAAATCTGCCACCCAGCCCGGGCAACACGATCTCCCCGATCTCCCCGGGGCCTCCGTGAACCGCGGACCCGGCGTGGGGCGACCTTGCCGGTCGACCGGCGCGGCCCCTTGGCCGCCGAACCATGGGGATCCCGAAACGGAACCGGGGCCACCCGTGCGGGCGACCCAGGTCGATCGGCAGGCGCGCCAGGGAACGGACACCTCCGATCCCCGGCGGGAGATCCGCTCAGGCCGTAGTGATTTCGATGGTGCGGGGCCGGACCTCTTCCACCTTGGGAAGCGTCACGGTCAAGACCCCGTCCTTGTGGGCCGCCTTCACCTGGTCGGCGCGGATCGGGCTCTCGAGGGTCACCCGGCGCTCGAAGCGCCCGAGGGCACGCTCGCGATAGGCGGCCTGGAGGTTCCCGCCCCGGGTTTCAGCCTTTCGCTGGCCGGTGATCGTCAACACGCCATCGTGGAAGGTCGCCTGGACATCCTCGCGGGCCACTCCCGGCAAATCCACGGTCACCGTGACCGTGTCGGCATCTTCGTGCACATCCAGATCCGGGCAGTAGGCCTGGGCGAGGTCGGGGGATCCGGCGAAGAACCGCTCCAGATCCCGCCCGAAGAGCGGCGAGAGCGGCGAAACAGGGCGAAGGGTCGAACGAGGAGTCGTCAGGAGGTTCATGATCGAGACTTGGGTTGCTGGTGGTTTGATTCTTGGAGCCGTTGCGGGCTCGTAGCCTCCCTCTGCTGGAGCAATGCCAGAGAGGACGCCGCAAAACCCACGGAGCATTATCGTTATTTTCCACCCGTATCTTTGCCGTTTGGAGTCGCTTCGAGCCGTTGGGGTCAGCCTGTCACGACACACGGGTCAACGTGACACACCCCGTTCCGGAGACGTTTCCCGGCTCCCGCTCCAGGCTCCGGGAGCCGGTGGGCGAAACGGTGGTCCGGCGATCTCTGGGCGCAGACCAGGGATCCTTGGCCGCGGACGGCGCCCGGACTGCCCGGACCGCCCGGACCGTCGCGGTGTCGCGGACCGTCGGAGTCCCCTGACCCGCGTGCGGCCGAACCATCCCAAGCGGGATGGTGAGTCTTGCCCTGAGGCACCATGCGCCGTTTTGGATGGCCCACGATGGGCCCCGGAGCGCATCCTGACCCCATGATTTCCCGACGGTCCCGGTGCGCCCTGTTGCTTCTGGCCCTGCAACTCCCCGCCGCCCTGTCGGCGGCCGAGCCGACGACGACGACGATCGCTCCCCAGCCCCCCAAGGCGATGATCGACGGCACGGGCCTGGGATGGCGGTCCTTGGGCGAGACCGATTTCACGGGCGTCAATTGCCCCACCAACACCTTCACCTGGCACACGAACGGGGTGCATTGCACCGGACAACCCGTGGGCGTCATCCGCTCGAGGCAGTCGTTCACCAACCTCGAGCTGGTCGCCGAGTGGCGGCATCTCAAGTCGGGAGGCAACTCGGGCATCTTCCTGTGGGCCAGCGAGGCCTCCATCAAGAATCTCGAAGCGGGCCGGGGACGCCTGCCCGACGGCATCGAGGTGCAGGTGCTGGACCACGGCTACACCGAGCAGTACGAGCGTGACCACAAGAAGAAGGCCGACTGGTTCACCACCCACGGCGACGTGTTCCCCACCGGGCCGGCCCGGATGACGCCCTTCCCCCCGGTCGCCCCGAACAGCATGCGCAGCTTCCCGCGCAAGAACCTCAGCCGCGGCGTGGGCGAGTGGAACCACTACTACGTGCGCGCCATCAACGGCGAGGTGCGCCTGTGGGTAAACGGCGAGGAGGTCTCCGGCGGCACCGGCTGTTCGCCCGCCAGCGGTTTCCTGTGCCTGGAGTCCGAGGGTTCCCCCGTCGAGTTCCGCAACCTGCGGATCCGCCAACTGCCCTGACGCCCGCCAACGGGACCATCCCTCCCGACGGACCCGACCGACCCGGCATGGCCTGGCTTGAGGCTCCCGGTCACGGACGGAGACGAAGGAAACAGGAGGAGCGGAGGGATCGACGGCGGGGGGATGGTAGCGCGTACGGGAATCGAACCCGTCTTTCAGCCTTGAGAGGGCCGTGTCCTAGCCGATAGACGAACGCGCCGACTAGGTCACCATGGAAGCCGGTGGGGCAGGGTGTGTCAAAACCGAGATTCGGGACGACTCTGGGGCTCAGGCTCAGGCTCAGGCTCAGGCTCAGGCGATGGGCTGCAAGGGCGCACGCTTGCGCTGGCGCAGGGCCTGCAACTCCGAGAGGAGTCCCAGGCGCTCGTCGTCCTCGAGGGCGGGGTCGGCCAAGCGGCCGTTGCCCAGGGCGATCTGGCGCTCCAGCCAGGCATCGCGCAGGCGCCGGATCACGTCGGCCAATTGACGCTCGGGCTCCGGGATTTCCCGCTGCTCGGTGGCCGCCTCGGTGATCACCGATTGCGCGACCGGATCCTCCTCGAAGCGTCCCAGCAGGCCGGCCACATCCCCGGCGGTCTGGAAATGCACGGCGAGCACGCGCTGCACCACCGGCGTGGGAACCCAGTCCGGGTCCAGATGGGCGGTGGCGAAGTCGCGCAGTTCCGACGACAGGAACACGTACTTGAGCAGCCACAGTTCGTTGGGACCGGGACGCTCGACCTCCACCTCGACGCCCGGTTCGGCCGGATCCTCCTGTCCGGCGCCCGCGGGCGTCGGCCGACCCCGCGCCCCGGCCGCCTGCTTGCGGAACTCGGCGCGCACCGCCTGCACGTCCACGCCCAGCCGCTGGGCCGTCCGCTGCGCGTAGGTGTCGACCAGCACGGCATTGCCGGTCTTGTGGACGGCCTCGGCCATCGAACGCAGCACCAGCAGCCGGCCGCGGTCGGAGCCCGTGTCGTTGGCCGCACAGAGGTTCTGGAGGTGGTAATCGAAGAATCCCTGGGCCCGGTCGAGCAACGTGCGGAAGGAGTCGGCCCCATGGGCCCGGATCCACGAGTCCGGATCGTCGGGCGGTGGGATGCTGGCGACGCGGATGGCCAGACCCGACGCCAGGAGCGGGTCCAGGGCGCGGATCACGGCGTTGCGGCCGGCCTTGTCGCCGTCGAAGCAGAGCACCACCTCGTCGACATAACGCTTGAGCACCCGGGCCTGGTCGGCCGTGAAGGCCGTGCCCTGCGGAGCCACGACGTTGCGGACCCCGGCCGCATGGCAGGCGATGGTGTCGAGCTGCCCCTCGGCGAGGATGGCCTTGCCGGCGTCGAGGATCGGGCGCTTGGCCTTGTCGAGGGCGAAGAGCACTCGGCCCTTGCTGAAGATGGGCGTCTCTGGTGAGTTGACGTATTTGGCCTGGTTCTCGTCGCCCTGGAGCACCCGCCCGCTGAAGGCGATGACCCGCCCCTGCTCGTCGCAGATGGGGAACATCAACCGCCCTCGGAAGCGGTCGTACCAGCCACCCGACTCCCGGCGCAGGATGAGCCCGGCCGTCTCGCACAACTCGGGCGCGAACCCCTTGGATTTCGCCCAGTTCACCGTGTCGTCCCAGGCCTCCGGGGCGGCCCCGATGCGGAACTCGCGCACGGCCTCGGGCGGGACTCCCCGGCGCTCCAGGTACTCGCGGGCCACCTGGCCGGCGGCCTCGCCCGCCAGGCACTGCTGCCAGCGCTGGGTGATGGCCTCGTGGAGCTTGAGCAGATGGTCCTTGATGGAACGCTGGTCCCGGGCGGCTGGGTCGTTGTCCATCTCCAGCGGGATCCGCGCCCGCTCGGCCAGGCGGCGCACCGCATCCATGAAGTCGAGGTTCTCGTA